>Ga0209062_1000430_pt1 | contig 130267 bp, 113 predicted proteins | sample Coa_R2_2_FD_187158 | JGI IMG/M metagenome (GOLD analysis project Ga0209062, IMG submission 187158) | Surface soil microbial communities from Centralia Pennsylvania, which are recovering from an underground coalmine fire - Coalmine... | ecosystem: Environmental > Terrestrial > Soil >... | reverse complement strand
CCCTTATGGCGCTCCCGCTGGCCCCGCCCCGGGCGCCCCCTGGCTGGCGCCGCCCACCGCCGCCTACAACGCCTCCGCCGCCTATACCGGCCTCGCGGGCCTGCCGCCCCCCGGCGGGCCGGCGCTCGGGGCGCCGGGCAGCCCGTTTGGCGCCCCCCCGGGCCCCGGGCTCAGCTCGGCAGCGCTCGCGCAGTTCTTGCAGGCGGGGGGCCAGCTGAACCTGAGCAACCCGCAGGCGACGAACCCGACCTTGCTGGTGGCGCTGGCGAACTTGCAGCAGACGGAGCAGGCGCGGCAGCAGCAGCAGGCGCTGCTCCAGCAGCAGCAGGGCCTATACATGAATAGCCTCTACCAGCTCTCGGCGAGCTACCAGACGACGGCGCTGGACTGGCAGGAGGCCTACTCCACGCTGGCCCAGGCCTGGATGAGCTACTATCGTGACCTCTGTGGCAGCGGCGGGGGCGGCCCGAGCCTGAGCCCGCCGCCTAGCCCCGTGGGCAGCCCGACGCAGAATCAGCCCAGCGGGGGCTACGACAACCGCTAGCCGCGGCCCCAGATCGCGCGCGCCAGCGGCCGGGCCCACTGACGGTCCGGGCGCTTGTCGTCTCCCGCCCCGGCGCCCCTAGCCGGCTGCCTTCCTGACGCGCGACGGGGGAGAGGGACGGGGCGGGAGCGCGGTGGCGCTAGCGGTTGGTGAGGGCGTGGCTGTAGAAGCGCAGGTAGTCGGGGATGTGGCTAGTCCAGTACTCGCCGTCGTGGTCGCCAGGCCAGACGTGAAACTCGTGGTCGATGCCGCACGCCGTAAGCACGTCGTCTAGCTCGACCACGCGGGGATACCACGGATCATCCTCGCCGATGTCGAGCCAGATCTGCACGCGGTCGAGCCCGGGCGCGGTGGCGGCGAGGCTCACCGGGTCGCGCGCGGCGAACTCTGCGCCCTCGCCCAGGATCGGCACCACCTCGTTGTTCTCGCGCAGCGACGGGCTGTCGGCGCCGACGATGCCGAACACGTCGGGGTGGGTGAACGCCTGAACGAGCGCGCCGCTGCCGCCCATCGACAAGCCCCCGACCGCCCGCCGGTAGGGGCGGCGCAGCGTGCGATACGTAGTATCGATGTGCGTCACGAGGTCGGTGGTGAGGTAGTCGCCCCAGCGCTCGCCGTTGTCGGCGTGGTTGATCCAGTAGCCGAAGTCGCCTTCGGGCAGCACCATGATGAAGGGCTCGACGTCGTGCGCCGTGATCGCGCGGTCGAGCGCGTCGACGATGCCGTAGGCGGGCCATTCCTCGGCCGAGCCGCTCGCGCCGTGGAGCAGGTAGAGCACGGGGTAGGAACGGCCCGCCTCGTCGTAGTCGGGCGGCAGGTAGAGGAAGTAGCCCATCTCGCGATTGAGCGCCCGGCTGTAGAAGGCCTGATCCAGGAAGCGGCCGCGGATGGGGCCGACGTACTCCGGCAGCGCGTTGGTGCCACTGGGGCGGGTGCTGGCCGCGTGGCGCGGCGCTGGGAGCGGCTGGGCAGCGGTGTAGCCGGGCGGCGGCTGAGCGCCGGCCCCACGCGGGATGGGCGTGCCGAAGGCGTTGGCGGCCCGTCGCCCGCTGGCCGCGGCTTGCGCGGCCGGGGCCTCCCAGCCGGGCTGCGTGGGCGAGGGGTCGAAGGGCATGACGACGAGCGCGAGGATGCCGAGCACCGCCGGGACGAGCGCCCAGCGGGTGCGATGCGCCGGGCTGGGGAACAGCACGCGATAGCGGATGAGCACCCAGATAAGCAGGATCGTGACGACCTGGAGCAGCGTGTTCAGGGCACGCACCTGGCGGTCGACCGAGCCCAGGGGCAGGAACGCGATGGCGAGCAGCACGATGATCACGATGTGCGCCGTATACGCGTAGAGCGCGTTCTGGCCGAGCGGCAGGAGCAGCCAGCCAAGCGCTCGGTACAGCGGGCGCCAGGCCACGGTCGTCAGCAGGAACAGGAACCCGAAGACGATGACGGAAGCCACCACCCGCCCCGGCCGCACGTCGCCCTTCCCGAAGACTAGCACCAGCAGATCACTCGGGTCCATCAGCGCTGGGTTCTTGATCGCCATCCACTGCCAGACGCCATCTCCGAGACGGTAGAGCACGAGCAGGCCGGCGAAGCCGAGGCCGCTCAGGACCAGGAGTAGGCGCTGGCGCGCGGGTGGGAACCAGCGGGCGACGCGGTCGCGGTGGTAGCCGAGCGCCATGGCCGTGAAGAAGAACACCTGCCAGGCCGAGAAGTGGAACAGATAGTTGCCGGCGATGGGCCAGGGCACGTCGGCCTGGTCGGGGGCGATCTGGAACGCTAGCCAGAGCGCCCAGGAGAGACCGAGCAGCAGCCGCGTCCGGCCCTGCAACAGGAGGTACAGGGCAAACGGCGCGACCGCGAGCAGGAGCGTGTAGAGCACCATGACGTCGATGAGGTAATAGGTGCGGTGCAGCGTGAGGATGCCGACGACCAGCGCGACGGGATCGGTGAGGAACACGCCGGTCGCCCAGGGAAGGTCGAGCATCTCCGACACGAGCAGCAATGGGAAAGTGACGCCGACGGTGAGCAAGTAGAGTACGACCGCGCGTTCGAGCGCCTTGCGCATGCCGACGGCCAGGCCGTCGCGCTGGACGATGCGCCCGTAGACGATGCCGACGAGCAGCCCCGAGAGAAAGATAAAGCCCTCGGCTGCCGAGGTGTAGAAGCGGTTGCCGCCGGTGATAGCGTAGAGCCACGACGGCCCGCCGACGTGGTCGACCACCATGGCGAGCACGGCGAAGCCGCGCAGGAAGTCGTAGCGCAGGTCGCGCGTGCCCTCGGGACGATAGCTGCCCCAGATGGAGGCGAGCAGCGCGCGGGACTGCTGGGACGCGGCGACGCTCACAGCCCTGTCCTCGTGGGCCGCGCGGTACGGGCGTGCGGCCGGCGGGTCGACAGTATCCGAGTGCCGATGCAAGCATTATGCCGTGCCGCCCTGACGACCGGAGGGGTTTTGCGCGGCCTGGTATAATTTCGGTGGTCGCAGGAAGAAGGATGGCCGCCGCGGCTCCGCCGCGGAGGAAAGTCCAGACAGCGCAGAGCAGGGTGCCCGGCGCAAGCCGGGGTCGGGCGACCGACAGCTAGAGCCACAGAGACAACCGCCGGCTTGACCGGAGTGAAAAGAGGTAATCCTCCCCGCTGCAACCCGAAGCATGGCCGTTGACGCTGCTCGCCGAGGCCAGGGTACGGGGCAGCCGCCGCGAGGCGGCCGGGCGCCACCGCGCCCGAGACAGATGGCCATCTAGAACAGAATCTGGCTTACTCTCTTCCTGCGGCCATTTCCCGCGTGATTCCGCCAAAGTTCGAGTCATTGGCCCGCCCCTGACAGGTTATTTGACGGATTGTGCCCCGCAGCGGCATCCTCAGTTCCACCGCTCGGGGGAGCGCGGAGCGCCGCTAGCTGCGCCGCCAGGCGCTTCCCCTGATGCGGGAGCACGGTGCGGTAGGCTCGGAGTGTCGTGCTGCCCTCAGCATGGCCGAGCTGCTGGGCGACCGCGCTGAGGCCCGCCCCGCTGGCCAAGAGCGCGGATGATCGCCGGGATACCGGGGCGAGACGCCCTCTCCAAGCGGCATGACGCAACGCTCCACAACTTTACGGCAAACGCCCAGAGGCAATACCCTGTGTTCTTGATGCGTGGAGCCGGTGCTATGGAGCCGGCGGGCCACTGCCGCGTGGCCGCTAGGCCCACGCGGCGGCCCATCAGGCCCCCGGCGGGCCACGCGGGCCGCCCGGTAGGCGAGCATGCCGCCCACCAGCCCGAGGTCGAGCAGGCCTGGGGAGATCGTGCTGAGGCGGCCGATCGCGCCGTCACCTGGGGGCAGGTAGCTTGAGGGCGGGAAGCTCAGCGGAGTCCTTGACGACCTCGGCGCGGTGGCTGGGGGCGCAGCCCGAATGCGCGTGGCCGCGTCGTCCCGTCGGGGTACGCGGCGCGGGCGCGCCGGGCTACTCGCCCGCCACCTCGGGCGTGTAGACCTGATGGAGCACCGCGCTCCGTGCGCTCCCGGTCGCCGCGCTAAGCGTTCGGCCAGGCATAGAGGGTGTGTTTGGCTTCGCAAGCATACCCCCCTACCTGAGCCGGCAGCTTAGGCGGCGGCGCACCGGTCCGTCGCCTCGGTGAGCCGCGTGGGGGCCGCGTGGTCCGTGACCAGCCGCAGCAGGGCCAGCGTGCTCAGGAAGAGCACCAGCGCGCTCAGCCCCAGCGACCAGTGGATGCCGATCCAGTTGCCCAGCACCCCGACCGTCACGCCGCTGCCCACCCGCAGCCCCTGCGATGCGGTGTTGAACAGCCCGACGATGCGCCCGCGGCGGTCGGGCGGCGCCTCTAACTGCACGAGCGCCTGCGCCATAGACAGGAACGCCAGGTTCAGCACCCCGGCCAGGACGAGGAGCGCCACGGCCACCGGGTAGCTAGGCGCCGCGGCGAAGCCGATGATCGTCAGACACCATAGCAGGGCGCAGACGATCGCCGACCGCGCTCCGGGCCGCAACAGCCCGGTGGTTTCCAGCAAGAGGCCGCCGAAGAACGCGCCGGCCGCGTTGGCGCCGAGCAGCAGCGAGTAGCCCATGCCGCTATTGTCGGTCCCCAGGTCGTGCGCGAAGCCGGGCATTTGCGCCTGGAAGGCGTTGCCGACGAGCAGGGAGCTGAGGCCCCCGAGCGCGATCATCGCCAGGAGCGGGCGCTGGCCCGCGACCTCGCGCAAGACGTGGAACGTTTCGAGCAGCCGGAGCCGCGTCATCGCGGGCCGCCGCGCCGCGTCCGGGCCGTGACCGGTGTACGGCAGACGGAGCAGCCACAGGGTAAGCGGCAGGTAGAGCAGGGCGTTCACGACCAGGCCGCCCGGCGGGGAGAAGAGCAGCATCAGCAGCCCGCCGATGGCCGGCCCAAACAGGATCGCGAGCTGGCGCGACGTGGCGCTCAGCCGCACCGCGCTGGGTAGCTGCTTGGCGCCGACGATCTCGTTGATGATCAGCTGGCTCGCGGGACTCCAGACCGCCCCGGCGAGGCCATGGCACATGAGCAAGATGACCGCGTGCCACACTTGTAGGCGGCCGGTGGCGAAGAGGGCGGCCCAGGTCAGCGACACGGCCATGAAGAGCACCTGGCCGACCTGAATGATGCGCCGACAGTCGTACCGCTCAGCCAGCCGGCCAATGTGGACCGATAGCAGGAGCGACGGCGTCCAATGCGCGATGACGGCAAAGCCGGCCAGCAGCGGCGAGTGGAACGCCTGCCAGAGCACCCAGTAGGTGATGACGTGCTCGATGTTGTCGGCGAGCATCGAGATGAGCTCGCCTGCGCAGCAGCCGCGGTAGGCTGGGTGCCGCAGGGCGGCGAAGGCTCCCAGGCCCGGCGGCGGGATGGCCGGCGGCGCGGCGATGGTCCGGGATTGACTCAAGAGTGTCTGCACCTCTGCTTATAGTGTGGTAGTCCTGCGCTAGTGAGCATCAGCGGGTGCCTCCATGGGTTGCGGCCGACAGCTGGCTACTCAGCAAGGATCGCCTCAATCTCGCGGTGCGCGCGAGCGACGATCTCGCGGATGCGGGGGATCTTCTCCGCCGGGACCCAGCGCCGGTAGCCCCGGTGCCCTAAGATATGGCCCAGGTCGCGCAGGCGGTGCATCAGCTCGTGCAGCTCGTCCTGCCCTTCAGGCTCCAGCCAACTCATCAAGTGCGCCCAGGCGTCCTCGACGGCGGCATGCTGCTCGCCGAGATATCGATGCCCGGTGTCAGTGACGGTATAGACCTTGCGTCCCTCCTGCTCCTGCAGCTGGACATACCCCAGGTCTTCGAGCATCTGGAGGGTCGGGTACACCACGCCGGGGCTGGGCGTGTACTGCCCCGCGAGGCGCGCCTCCAGGGCCCGCATCAGCTCGTAGCCATGCCCTGGCTGCTCGGCGAGCAGGCGCAGGAGGATGTACTTGAACTGTCCCTTGGCGAACGGCCGGCCGCGATGATGTCGCCGGCTAAACCGCCCCTCGTCCACTACCGCCTCCAACCGGCGTCCCGGTCTTGCCGTTGCCTGAGCGCCGCTCAACCAGCCATGGACGCAGCCTCGCCCTCGCTCGCTGACCAGGCCAGCGCGCGTCTCTCAAACTGATATCTTTTCGATAGTATCGAAATGGGCCCAAGCAGGTCAAGCAGTCTATAACAATGCCCTGGCCGAGAGCTTCTTCGAGACGCTCAAGGCAGAGTTGGTTCCCGGCCGGGTCGGGCGAGGCGGCGCGCCGCAGCGCAGCCGGCGACGACCGCGCCGGGTTGGAGGCCAGTGGAGGAGCGCATCCAGCACGTCGGAGACGTGGGCACCCGAGGGGCGACCGCCCGCGTGCGCGACCTTCCGCACACTCGCAACGCGGTGGAGCGGCTCGACGCGGACGCGCGGCGCGCGGCGTGATGCGTCGTTGCCGCGCGCCCAACAGCCGGTGTATCACTGGCTGAGTAAGGAGCGATGACGATGTCCGAGGGAGTGCGCCTATACGCGGGCACGCAGCACGGCCTCTTCATCTGGCGCTCGCGGGGCGACGGCTGGGAGGAGACCGCCCGCGAATTCTCGGATCGCATGGTGGACGTCCTCGCGGGCGATCGACGGCGGCCCGAGCGGGTGTACGCGGCCGCCACGTTCGATGGCCTGTACCGTTCGGACGACGCGGGCGACCGCTGGACACTGGTGCTCCCCGGCGACGTACGGGCGGTCACCGTGGACCCGAGCGACGAGCGGGTCGTCTACGCGGGCACCGCCCCCGTACGCTTGTACCGCAGCGAGGACGCGGGCGCCACATGGGAGGAGCTTCCAGCACTGCAGGCCCTTCCCGCTGACGTGCGCAAGCGCTGGTGGACGCCCTATCCGCCGCACACGGGCCACGTCCGCGACATCTTCGTCCATCCCGAGGACCCACGCGTGCTGTACCTGTGCCTGGAGCACGGCGGCATCGTGCGAAGTCTCGATCGCGGCGGGACCTGGGAGGACGTGTCGGCCGGCATCGACTGGGTCGACATGCACGCGGTGGCCTGCCTGCCCGGCAGGAAGAGTCCGTACTTCACGGCCTCCGCCAAGGGTTTCTACCGCAGCGATGACCCCGCGTGCGGGTGGGTGCGAGCCGAGCGTGGCATGACACGTAACTACTTCAACAGCTTCCTCTTCCTGCCCCCGGCCCGGCCGGAACAGGTCCCTACGATGCTGGTCTGTGCCGCGGACGACGTGCCGGGCGCCTGGCGACGCGAGGCGAAGTCGGCCCGAGCCGCCATCTTCCGCAGCGATGACGAGGCCGAGTCGTGGTATCGTGTGGGCCACGGCCTGCCAGAGATCATGGACGCGATGGTCTGGGGTTTCACGCCGCATCCTACCGACCCGAACGCCGTGTTCGCCGGTGTTGGCGCGATCGACCGAGGAGATCCGCTCGCGCCCCTCGCCCCCACCGTCCCAGCCGTCTGCGACGGCCCGGGCGAGGTGCTACTCACGCGCGATCGGGGCGAGAGCTGGCAGCACCTGGACCTCACGCTGCCCGCCGATCGGGTGCTCTGGGCGGCCGCGGATTGAGCCGGTCTCGGTCCGGGGTAGCCGCGCTGTGCCCCCACAGAGTGCGCCCGTGAGCCGCCTCACCCTGACGCTGGCCTGCGGCGCCTACGACCGCACGCACGCGCTGCTCGACGGCCGCGTCGCGGTCGAGGGGATTGACCTCAACCCGATGGTCGTGCCCCTGGAGGAGTTGTTCCGGCGCCAGGCCCGTTACGCCGAGTTCGACGTGGCCGAGTTCTCGCTCGCCACCTACGCCGTGCTGCTCGGGCGGGGGGACGATCGCTTCGTGGGCCTTCCCGTGTTCCCCTCCCGCGCGTTCCGCCACGGGCACATCCTCGTCAACGCGCGTGCGGGCATCGCGAGCCCGGCCGACCTCGCCGGCCGCCGCGTGGGCTGCCCTGCCTACACGCAAACGGCGGCCGTATGGGCGCGTGGGCTGCTCCTCCACGAATACGGCGTGCGCCAGGAGCAGTTGACCTGGTACCTCGGCGGCCTGGATGCGCCCCTGGTAGAGGAGCGAGTCGCGGGAGCAGTGCCGGAGGGAGTCCCCACGGTGGTCCTGGGACCCGACCAGACACTGGACGCGCTGCTCGACACCGGCGAGATCGACGCGCTCATCGCCGCCGATTGGCCCCGCTGCTTCCTCATCGGCTCCCCCAACGTGCGACGCTTATTTCCCGACTACCACGAACGAGAGATCGAGTACTACCGGCGCACGCGCCGCTTCCCGATCATGCACAACGTCGTGGTGCGCCGCGAGGTGTACGACCGCCACCGCTGGGTCGCTCGGGCGCTGCAGAAGGGCTTCGCCGCCGCCAAAACCCGCGGCATGCGCTGGTTAAGCGCCAGCGCCGCGCTGGCCGCGGCGGCGCCCTTCTTGATGCATACGCTGGAGGAGACCCGCGCCCTCATGGGCGGCGACTACTGGCCATACGGCCTCGCCGCCAATCGCGCCGAGCTTGAGGCGGTGCTTGCCGACTTGTACGAGCAGCGCCTCACCCCACGTCGCTTCGACCCCGAAGAGCTATTCGCGCCGGAGACGCATCCCGAACTCGACCCCGAGCAAGAAGCGGCGCGTCCGCCTTAGACGACTTTCTCATCAACCCAAACTCAATCCAGCCTTACTTTCGGTCCAACCATTCGCAGGCAAGATAGCGTCGTGATAACCGTAAGAACTACCGCCGCCGACGCTGCTGCGTCTTTCCGCCCCCTCGGTCTGACTCGGGGCCTGTCCCTCGTTTCGGCCGACGTCTGGATCCTCGCTCTGGCTGTCGCTATTACGCTGGGTCTTGGTCTGTTAGCTCTGCCGCGCGGGGAGTTCCCCATCCACGACGAGACTTACTATGCGGGGCCGGCGGTACGACTGGCGCAGACCGGCGCCCTCCTATTGGACGAGGAGATCTGGGCAAGTAGCGTGACACTCATCACCTGGGGTGCCCTAGCCCTGAAGCTGTTCGGGGGCGGGCTCGTGGTCTTGCGGTGCGCCATGTTAGCCCTTGGCGTCTTATGCGTCCTGGCTTTCGATGCACTGCTGCGCCAGCTCGACTTCGACCGGGGGCCCCGGGCGCTGGCGCTCACCGCCCTCGCGGTCCAGCCGCTGTTCGTATCGCGGTCCGTGTCCTTCATGACCGAAATGCCGTTCGAGCTGTTCGTGCTGACGGCCTTGGCGACCGGGCTAGCGGGCCTGCGGCAGCGGCAGCTAGGGCTCCTCGCCGCGGCGGGCGGCTGTGCGGCCGCGGCGTTCCTCACGCGCCAAATCGGCGTGCTCGTCGTGGTGGCGCTGGCGGTCGGCGTCCTCGGGTCGCCCGGCCTGCGGAAGCGTTGGCGCCCCTGGCTGGCATTGCTGCTCCCCTCCATCGTAGTCATCGCAGCATTTTGCTGGTGGCGCTACGGATCCAGTGACCCGTCCCTTGCTGCTGAACCCTTCGTTGCCGCCGCGGATCAGTGGCAGCAGCCTAGGGAGCTGCTCTGGGAGCTGGTCCTGCGTCTCGCGCACGCCATGGCTTACCTGGGGGCCTTCGCTCTGCCATTGCTCGCCGCTCACAGCTCGCGGCTGCCCACGTACCTGAGACAGCTCGACGGGCGGGGGCGCCTTGCCCTGGCGATGGGATTGGTCATTGGCTTGGCGAGCTTCGGAGTGGCAGGGCAACAGCCCCTCCCGTATCTGGGTAACGCGGCTCATCCTCTCCGCGGACTGGTCCGCGAGATGCCGCTGGCGGTGGAGGCGGCCATAGGGCACAGCGTCATAACGGGGGTAGCTTGCCTCTTCTGGGGCGCTGGCGGCCTCGTTCTTGGACTGGCTTTCGCGCGCTGGTGGCAGAACGGCGCGCGCTGGTGGGGGCATGCTCATCTGCCCTGCTATGCGACCGGCGTCCTTTTGCTGCTGGCGCCGCTCGGCGCCCCAGTGTTCTATGAACGCTACCATTTCCCGCTCCTGCCGTTCGCCTTCGTGCTCTGTCTGGTGGCGCTGCGCCCCCTGCCGATCGGCCGCCTGCCCGCGGCGGCGGTTTTGACGTTGTGCGCGTCGCTTAGCATAGCCTTCATGATCGACAAGGGGCAGCGGGCAGCCGTGACCTGGCAGGCCGCAGAGGCCCTGGTGGCCGAGGGCGTGCCGCCTCAAACCATCGAGGCCGGTTTCGAGTGGACGTACTGGTGGCAATTCTGGGACGCATATCACAGCGATCCGAACCGACCGGTCATGATCGCCCGGAAAGCTCTCACAATGGCGACTTATCGGGTCGCCTTCGCGCCAATGCCCGGGTACGAGGTCGAGCGGACACTCCCCTTCTCGACCCCGCTGACCTGGGGAACTCAGTACGTGTATTTGCTCCGGCCGAGTAGCCGACCAGTCAACTGAGCACTCGGCCAGGGATAGTGGGTACGTTTGGCTTCGCCAAACGTACCCACCAACCGGGCCGGCCGCTTCGTGCCCGGCCCGGTTGGTGGACGAGCAGGTTCCAGGCGCAGTGGTGATACGGGGCTCGACAATCTGAGCGCCTGTACGGGGCGGCGCTCGGCGAGGCCGGCGCGCCGACCGAAGCGTGGCGGATCCGGCGTTGCCGGGAGTTGCATTACGCGCCCCCACACGGCAGAGGGCATGGCAGTCCCCGGCAGCCGCGTGGCGCGGCTAGGCAAGGAGATCGCCATGCCGGGCTCGAGAGGCTACTGCTATGGCGTCATTGCGACAAACGCGCACCGACCGGCTGCTGACTATTCGGGAGCTGGCGCAGCAAGCCGGCGTTTCGCCGAGCACCATCTACCTGGTGGAAGCCGGACGTACCCGGCCCAGCTTTCGCGTTATCCGGCTCCTGGCCCACGCGCTAGCAGTTGAGCCCCGAAGCGTAGAGGAGTTCGCACGTGTGATGGGGTCGGAGGTGGGTCCAGGCAAAAGCGAGAGGAGCTGACCTTCCAGCTCTAGGCTCACCACTGGGATTGCTAGCTGACCCGCCTGCTGACCCGATCGCGAGCGAAGTCCATGCCGCCCCGCGCCCTACACAGAACAATCATCATATCAAGTCCTGGTGATTAGTTCCGCTTCGGCCCTGGCGCTACCAGGCCCCGCGCCGCCAGCGCTCGCATGAATGCGAAGCATCTAACCGGACTTGGTATCAGACGGCCCTGCTCGACGCTGGTGGCAACTTCATCTTCACCAACCTGCCCCCCAACACCGTGTTTACGCTGACGATCCGGGCCCCCGATGGCCGCGTGTTGGTGCAGGAGGTCGCGACCACCCCCGCCGCCGGGTCGTTGCGCGTCGTGCGCTCTAGCCCGTGCTTCGTGCCGCCGTTGTTGCCGCCCCCGCCCCCAGTGGTCCTGCCGCCCCCGGCCTTGGCGCCCCCGCCACTCCTGCCAGCGCCGGCCATCGCTGGTGCCCCGCTCCCGGAAGTACCAGTCATTCCCGAGGCCGATAGCCTCCTGCTGCTGGCTGGCGGCTTGGCGGCGCTAGGAACCCTAGCGGGGTACCGTAGGTGGTCCGGTCGCAAGGCCTAATCGGGTTGCACCTGAGGAGAGCAGTCAGCATGTCGCAGGGGCGGCTCTCGTGGCCGCCCGCGGCCTGTGGCGCGGAATACTGCAAGCGCCACTGCCGCAGCCCCGGCGCCAGCCGCCCGCTCAGCTTGCCAGCAAACCGCGGTAGAGGCTACGAACCACGCGCGGAGTGTTCCTCTGCTGCGGTGGCCGCGTCCAACCGCATGCACAGGGCTGCTCGTCAGCGAGGATGGGCCTGAGGGGCTCTTAGGGCGCGGCCGGTCCGAGGGCGAGCGCGCTTCGGCCCCGCGCGACCACCAGCCGTCCAGCGGCGGCCGCGGGCGCGATGAAGTGCGGCAACGGCCCGGCTCCACTCGGCGGGGGCACCTGCTGCTGGATCGTGCCGTCGTCGGCCGCCAGCGCGTACAGCGCCCCGGTCCCTTCGTCGACCGTCCAGACGGTATCCCCGACCACGATCGGCGGCCCGGCGTTGAAGGCCGGCCCCTGCCACGCCGCGGCGAACGACGCCTCCCCCACGTGGACCGCGTGCAGGCCGTTGCGGCACGGAACGTAGATCGTCGTGCCCTGGTGGGCCGTCTCGCCGTACGCGCCGTTGCAGACCGGGCCCGCGAAGAGCTGCCCGCCCACGTGGCCGAGGGCATCCGCGCGGAGCAAGTAGCCGGTCCCCGACTTGCCGATCTGGAAGACCAGGCCGTTGTCGAGCAGCGCCGGCCCGGTCGACCCCAGGTCTAGATCCCGTCGGTTGAGGGTGGCCCAATCCGAGGGCGCGAACCAGTCTTGGGCCTGGAGATCCGGTCCCAACCGAATGACGGCGTTGCCGAAGTCGAACTCCGTATCCGAGCTGCCATTGCCCGTCGCGACGTAGAGGTTGCCCGACCCGTCCAGCGAGGGGCCGCCCGTCGCCCAGATCGCGCCCTCCCGCTGCGTGGGCACCTGGTACACGTCGGCCAAGCTGCCGTCGCTCGCCTGCGCGGACACGACCCACCCATGGTACGCACCGCAGTCGCCCAGCCGCCCGCCGTAGCTCACGTACACCTTCCCTTGCGACAGGGCCAGCGCCGCCCGCTGCAGCTGCGTATGCGGGTCGGCGCCCGGCGGATCGATCGGCTGGCGGTAGCGCAGCGCGCCCGTCGCCAGGTCGAGCGCGACCAGCTCGTGGTGCGGCGGCTGCAGGAACGCCACCGCGTAGACCACGCCGCCGCCCGCGTCGACCACCGGCGTGCTCGTAATGCCGACCGGGTCGATGTTCCCGCACGGCAGGGCGCTTTGCGGCACCGGGTCGCCGAGCGCGGTGCGCCAGCGGACCTGGCCATTCCCCGCGTCGAGCGCATACACCGAGTCGCTCTCGGTAGCGAGAATCACCTGCTCCCCGACGAGCAGCGGCTGAGCGTAGATCGCGCCGTCCAGGTCGTCGGACTGCCATTGAACCGTCCCCGCCGGCAGCGCGAACGTCCCGGCCGCTACCCCAGAGCGCTGGGGGTCACGGTGATACGTCGGCCAATCACCACCGTTCGGGGGGCCGGGCTGGCGCGGCGGGGCTGGGGCCCCAGGGACGGATGGCGCACTCGCGCTTGAGGTAAGCGCCGGTGCGGGCGTAGGAGCCGGCGCCGCGGGGGCGGTGGCTGGGACCGGCGTCGGACTGACCGGTGTCGAGCAACCCGCCAGCGCCAGCATGATGGCCAGGACGCCTGGGGTGATTTGCCGCCACATCCGCTCCTGCTCTCGTGCGTGCGCGCCGCACCTTTCCCTGGCAACCGACGGGAGACCCGGCACTACAGCCAACCGCGGTTCTTACCTTCGGCTCACGTCAGTACCCGTACTTGGCGGTCACCTCCAGGGCCTTCTGGTGCGCGGCCTGCAGCTCGGGGCGCGCGCTCAGCTCGGCGTAGCCGGCGTTGACCAGCTCGTCCCGCAGCACGTCGTCGAGCGCGATCGGACGCTCCAGCTCGCCCGACGCGACTAGCTCGCCGACGATCCGCTCCAGGATCGGGTGCGAGATGCCGCCGTTGATCGGCACGTGCCAGCCCTCCACGGCGTCGACGCTCGTCACCATGCGCAGGTAGCGCTCGTCGTCGTTGTGGCTCTCCGCGCGCCAGCGCTCGTGCAGGTCCGCGAGGTAAGCCATGTTGGCCGCGTCGCGCATGAACCAAAAGGCCCGGGTGTTGGCGCGCAGGAACGCCGCCAGCTCGTCGGCGCGATGCTCCAGCACGCGCCCCGTGGCGACGATCACCTTGCCCGGCTTCCCCCCAGGATAGATCTTGAGCGGGTCGATCAGCACCGGGAAGCCCTCGCGCTCCAGCATCGAGGCGAACGGCTCATGGGCCGTCATCGCGTCGACGCGCCCCTCCCGCAGCCAGGTGAGCTGGGCCTCGTCGAAGCCATAGCTGAACACGCGATCGTAGACCCACTCCACCTCGGTGTCGGGGTTGACGTCGACCGCCCGTAGCTGGGTCGCCACCCCGTGCTTGCCCATCCCGCCGGGCTCGCGGGTGCCGATGCGGCGGCCGCGGAGGTCGCGCAGCTCGCGCAGGTGCTTCCCCCCGAACAGCTTGGTGGGCGGGTTGAACCGCCAGCCGCCCACGATATACAGGTCCGCGCCCTGCTGACGCTGGTAGAGGATGGAGGGGATGTCCACGGCCGTGGCGATGTCCACGCCGTGCTCCTCCATGATCCGCGCCAGTCCCACACGTTCCAGGGCGCCAGGGATGAGCCCACGATGGTCGTAAACCCACTCCCGCAGCCCTTCCTGCTGAAAGAACCCCTGCTCCTCGGCCACGCGGATCGAGGTCTGCTGGCCCACGTGGTAGTTGCTGTTGGCGATCAAGAGCGGCTGGTCGAGCGTGCTCATCTGGCCTGCCTCGCTTTCGCGATCGCTACGTAGCGAAGTCCGGGGTGCCCAAGGGCAGCAGGGCCGCGGTGTACTCCTGGGGCGTCGGTCCCCCGTGCGGCAGCACCGCGCGGGTGAACGCCCAGAGGAGAAACGGGTGCGCGCCGAGACGGAACAGCGTCGCGTAATCGCCGCCAAGCAGCGCCGCGCGCTCTTCGGCGCTCAGGTCGCGGCCCGCCAGGTAGGCTGGCGTATCGGCAACATAGGCGGCGACGGCACGCTCGTCCTGGATCAGCTCACGCATCACCTTATCCACCGCGTAGCGGCTCACAGCGCACCCCCGTCGGGCGCATCCCAGGTCATGAAGAACTGGGCGGTGGTGATGCGCGTCGAGTTCAGGGCGACGTAGGACGGCCGCGCCCCGCCGGCCACGCCCAGCGCCAGTACGAAGTCCAGGAAGCCAGGGGTGCCGTTGCCCGCCGCGATCAGCTTGTCCCAGCTCGCCTCCTGGACGACGGCCGTCGCGTCGCCCGCGGCGAGCAGCGCCTTCATCCTCAGGTCGAACTCGGGCTCCGGATCGGTGCGGATGCGCAGCATGCCCGGGCCGCCGACGCTGTTCGCCATGTGGCCGCTGGCCAGCACCGCGACGCGCTGAGCGGCCGGCAGTGCCGCAATGATGCGGCGGATGGCCAGGCCCACGTTGTAGAAGCGCTGCGCCGGCGGAATGGGCGGCGCCATGACGTTCGTCCAGAGGGGCACGATCGGCACGTCCATCTCCGGCCGGATGAACGACAGCGGCATGGTGAAGGCGTGGTCGAGCCGGAACTCGTCCGAAAAGGCGAAGTCCACGCCCTGCTCGTAGCCGCGGGTCAGGAGCGCGGTCGCCGTGTCCACGTCCACCTCGACCTGGTACCGCTGCAGCTCGTGCGCGCGCAGCTCGTGCGGGAAGGGGCCACGCGCGAGGGGCGCCTTCCCCACCACGAAGGGCGGCATGTTGTCCATGAACCACTGGTTCAGGTGGTCGCCCGCGGCCACGATGATGACGTCCGGCCGGGCGGCGGCGAGCTTCTCGCGCATCAGCGTGAAATTGTCCCGGGCGGGGGCGAGCGCCGGGTCCTCGTCCATCCGGTGCAGGAAGCTCCCCGGCAGCACCGGGTTATGGGTAACGCCGATGATCTCGACCAGCTTGGCCATTGCCGCCATCCTTCCCCAACGACGACACGCGGCGGTCGACGCCGAGCATCACTCGTGCCCCGATGGGTCGCGCGCGTCATGGCGGCCGGCCAGACAGGACCGCCGCGCGGTGCCAGCGGCTCTCATGCGCGTTCGCGCCGATCGCCTGCACGCCGCCGATGAAGCTGCCGAGCACCCAGCCGTGCCAGCGGCTCTCGTGAGCGTTCGCGCCGATTGTCGGGGCGACAGGCGGGCCGGCCGCGAGGCGACCCGATTATAGCACCCGCCAGGCCGGCCGACTGCTCCGGTGCAGTCCGCGGCGCTCGTCACCGGAGTAGCGTCCCCAACGGCAAGCCTCTGTATCGCCGCGCGGCCCCTATCGCGCCCGGCACGGAACGGCGCGGCGGGGCGCTGGCTTGCGCCCGGGCGGTCCGTCCAGTACACTGCGCCCGAGCCGGGCCGCCGCGGCCCGGCGAGGAGACCATGATGGCACGCAGGCAGCCCGCACCGGCGTCCGCAACAGCCGGGCTCGGCCTGGGGCTGGCCCTGCTCCTGAGCCTGGCGTGCCGTGGCCTCGCTCCCTCCGCGCCGCAGGCGGCGCCTGCGGCGCGCGGCGCGCTGGCCGCGCCAGCCCCCACAGCCGCCGCGCAGCCGCCCCCCGAGCCGGTCAAGCTGAAGTTCCACGTGCCGTCGCGCTCGACCTCCTACCTGCCCTGGTACATCGCCACCGAGCGCGGCTACTTCCAGGAGCAGAACCTCGACGTGGAGCTGGTCCAGATCGCGGGCACCACCGGCTACCAGGCCATGATTGGCGGCGAGATGGATCTCTCGGGCGCCGGCTCGCTGGCCATTCCCGCCCTGGTCAAGGGGAGCCGCACCACGGTGATCTTCGCCGAGTCGGGGCGGGCCAACTACTGGCTCGTGACGCGGCCGGACATCGAGACGCTCGCCGACCTGCGCGGCAAACGCATCGTCGTCCCCACGCTGGGCGCCAGCACCTACTACCTGCTGGCCGTGTCGGCGGTGCGCAGCGCCGGGCTGGACCCGGACCGCGACGTGCAGTTCGTGGCGGGCGGCTCTGCGGGCGGCGGTGGCTCGGATATTCTGGTCGGCTCGCTCGTCGCCGGCCTCTCCGACGCGATGCCCGGGAACATCCTGCAGCGCCTGGCGGCCGAGGAGCAGGGCTTCCACACGATCTACTCGTTCGCCCAGGAGCACGCCGACTTGCAGGGCGGGGTGTCGATCGCGGAGCGCTTGCGGGCGCAGCCCGACGTGGTGCGCCGCTTCGCCGTCGCCGCGGTGAAGAGCATGCGCGTGATGGAGCACGACCCGGACACCAGCCTGGACGTGCTGTTGAAGTGGGTCGACCTGGACCGCGAGGCGGCCGCCAAGGGTCTCAATCTGGTGCGACCGCTGATGGCCAAGGACGGCCTGCTCAGCGAGGAGGAGCAGCGCGCCGTGCTCGCCGAGCTGAAGCCGGTGTTCGAGATCACCGAGGACCTCCAGCCCGCGCAGGTGTTCGACTTCAGCTACCTGGAGCAGGCGGCCCACGGGCTCGATGCCAGCGGCTGGCAGCCGTAAGCGCACGACGAGGAGCGGGTGGAGCGCCCGCGGGGGCATCGAAGTAGCGATGGCGAACCTACGGCTGACGCTGAGCTGCGGCGACTATGACCGTACCCGGCCCCTCATCGAGGGGGCCGTGCAGGCGCCCGGCCTGGACCTTACCGTGGTCCCCTTGCCGTCGGCCGAGCGGCACCAGCGCTTCGTCCGTCGCCTGGAGTTCGACGCCTGCGAGCTGCAGGTCGCCCAGTACCTCGGGCTCAAGAGCCGCGGGGCGCCCCTCACGGCCATCCCGGTCTTCCCGCACCGGCGCTTCAACCACAGCTCCGTCATGGTCCGCACCGCCGCGGGGATCGAGCGGCCCGCGGACCTAGCGGGGCGCCGCGTGGGCCTCCATGCCTGGCACAACCCGATCGCGCTCTGGGTGCGCGGGGTGCTGCAGCACGAGCACGGCGTCGCCCTTGGCTCGATCTACTGGGTCGCCGACGGCAGCGAGGACGTGCCGGGCTGGACGCCTCCAGACTGGCTGCACATCGAGCGCGCGCCCGCCGGGCAGACCGCCGAGCGGCTCCTGGAGGCGGGCGCGCTGGATGCCACGATGGTGGCCGACGTGGGCGTCGCGGTCGCCGCCGATGGGCCGACGCGCCGGCTCTGGCCGCACTACCGCGCGGTCGAGCAGGACTATTACCGCCGTACGCGGATCTTCCCGATCCGCCACCTCGTGGTGGTCAAGGAGGAGGTCCTGCAGCGCGACCCGTGGGTGGCGCCGAACCTGGTGCGCGCCTTCGAAGAGGCGAAGTGGATCGCCTACCGCTACTGGGCCGACCACCGCCGGTCGCTGCTGGCCTGGTACGGGGCGGAGCAGGAGGAGGAGCGCGCGCTGCTGGGCGCCGACCCCTGGGCGTACTCGATCGCGGCGAACCGTGTCGTGCTGGACACGCTGCTCGACTACGCGGCCGAGCAGCGGATCACCCACCGCCGCCTCGCCGTGGAGGACGTGTTCGCCGCCGGCACGCTCGACTAGCCGGGCACGCTATCGTCAGGAATTGAGGCCACCGCCGAAAGGACGTGCATGGACGCGCAGGTCGTTCAGACGCTCGTTGAGGCGTTCAAAGAAGAAGATATCGACTTGGTGGTCACGCTGCCGGAAGAGCCGACCGGCGCGCTCACCCGGGCAATCGCCCGGGATCCGTCCTTCACGTCGGTCACGGTCGCGTCGGAGGGGAGCGGGATCACCTTCTGTGCGGGCGCATCCCTCGGCGGGCGGCGCTGCGTCTTCGTGACCGGGATCGCTGGGCTGCTGGTTGGCGCCTGGGCGCTGTCGCAGATGGGGCCGATGTATGGTGTCCCCTTGTTCATCCTGGCGTCCTACCGCGGCGATGTCGGCGACCGCACGGGGATTCCCGGTAGCTCGCTGTTCACCTTCAACCAGGTGGGCGAGCCGCTCCTGAGCGCGCTGCGCCTGCCTTATCGCATCGCCAACCAGCGCAGCCTCCTCAAGCGCATGGTGCGCGACGCCCATTATTCCTGCCGCCAGTACGACACGCCCATCGTGTTGCTGCTAACCGGGGAGGTGCTCTGGTGAGACGCCTCGACTGCCTGCAGATTCTCGCGGCCTGCCTGGATGAACAAGCGCTCTCGGTGACCAGCCTGTCGTCGAACGCCAATATGTGGCGCTCGCTCTGGCAGCGCGGGCCTGCCTTCCTGGGCATGAACATGGGGCTGTGCCTGCCATTTGCCGCCGGGCTCAGCGTCGCCTTCCCCGAACGGAAGGTGATCGCCCTCGACAGCGATGGGGGTCTCATGGTAGACCCCAGCAGTCTGATCCTGCTCGCAGCGGTCAACCCCCCGAATCTGGTGGCTATCGTCTTCGATAACCAGGCCTACGCGGTGATGGGTCCGACGGCCACTCGGGAGGTGACCGACCTGGAGAAGATGGCGCAGGGAGCCGGCATCCGGCGGACGGCAACGGTGCGGACGCTGGACGAGTTTCGGGAGGTCGTGACGGAAGCCGTCGCCGGCAACAAGCTATGCTTCGTCGTCGCGCGCGTGGAGACGGAGCAAGAGCGCTTCCAGAGCGCATTCGGCCGCATGTCGGAGCGTGGCATGAAGGAAGCGTTCGTGCAGGCGTTGGCGCGCCTTCCCGACTACCAGGGCGGCGCCTATGCCGCCCCGCCGGCGCGCGAGCCCGAGCCGTGAGGGCCCCCACGCGCTCGCCCCGCCGCGTCGCGCGGGCGCTGCTCCAGGTGGGGCTGCTCGGGCTGCTCGTCGGCAGTTGCGCGGCCCCGCTAGGAAGCGGTGGCGGCGGGCCGGGTGGCACGACCGGCACCGCGATCCCCAGTCCGGCGCCGAGCAATCCGACCGCGTCGCCGGCGTCGCCGGCCCAATCGTCACCCACCGCGCCCGCCGCACGCGAGAACGTCCGCCAGGGCATCTTGGGCACCGTCTCGGACGCCGGAGCCTTAATCGCGATCGCCCGCGGCTATTTCACGGAGGCGGGCATCGCGGTCGAGCGCACCACCGTCCCGAGCGGGGTCGAGGCGGTCCAGTTTCTCGCCACCGGGCAGCTCGACGTGCTGGGAGGCGGCCCAGGGGCGGGGCTGTTCAATGCCTTTGCGCAGGGTATTCGCGTGCGCGTCGTCGCCGACAAGGGCTCGGCGCTCGACGATCGCTTCGGCTTGAATCCCGTGCTCGTCCGGCAGGACCTCTACGACAGCGGCCAGCTGCGCGACTACAGCCAGTTCGGCGGCCGCCGCATCGCGCTGTCGGGGGCCACTGGCACGAGCCGCGTCGACCTCGACAAGATGCTCGAGCGCGGCGGCCTCGGCGAGTCAGACATCGAGTTGGTGACCCTGAGCTTTCCCGACATGATCCCGGCGCTGGCGAACGGCAGCGTCGACGTCGCCATCGCGAACGAGCCGTCCGCCACGGCCGGTATCCAGCGCGGTGTGGCCGTCCGCCTCGGCACGGTGGCCGACGTCTACCCGAACCACCAGGCCGCGATGCTGATGTTCTCGGAGCAGTTCGCCACCAACCGGAACGAGGTGGCCCGTCGCTACATGGTCGCTTACGTGCGCGGCCTGCGCGACTACAACGACGCCTTTCGGGCCGGCAAGGACAAGGCGGAGATCATTGCGATCCTGGGAGCCGCCACCGGCGTGACCGATCCGGCCATCTACGACGCGATCACACTGCCGGGGCTGAAGCCGGATGGCGCCGTGTTCAAGGCGAGCGTGGCGGAAGATCAGGACTGGTATCTCCGGCTGGGCCTGCAGCACGACCCGGTCAGCGTCGACCAGCTCGTGGACAGTCAGTTTACCGACTACGCACTCCAGCAGCTTGGCCCCTACGCGCCCCCCCGCTGACCGCCGGGAAGGGACGCTTTACGGGCCGAGTAGTCTCCCTTCCCCTGCGCTCAGGTAGCACGTCGTCACGCCGGCGCCGGGGTGAAGCTCGGCACCAGCCCGGCCGGCCGCGCCCACTGCTTGAGCCGGCGTCCCGCGGCCAGCGCGCCCAGCTCGCGCTCCCAGAGCTGCCGGAACACGATCACGCCCGAGTCCGAGCGGCCCAGCCGCTCCTGGCGCCGGTCGGCGACCCGCCCCTGCCCGACCTGCGTGACGAAGTCCTGCAGCGTGATCAGGTCGCGTATGCCCACCGTCCCCGCCGCTTCCAGATCCTGCAGCCAGAGCTTGCCGCTCAGGATCGCCTCGCCCAGCTCGACCACGTCCCGGCCCTCAGTAGCGGCCTCGGCCGCGCGGCGGGCCCGATAGTCCGTTGCCGCCTCGCCGGTCACGGGCACCAACCGTACTCGGAACTCGGTGGTGTGCTCGTCGTCGATGGGCACCATCCACTGGATGCGCTCGTCCCACGGCACGTCACGCTCGGTGCCGGGCAGGCGGAAATAAAAGATGTTGGGCATCCCGAACTGGAACGATTGCATCGCGCCCTCCGCGTAGCGGACACGCGATGTGGTGCCCCAGTCGCTCTCCCAGCGCTCGACCACCGGCATCCCGCGGCGCCGGTCGGCCAGGTAGGTCTGCCCGTGCGTGAACACGACGTGCACCGAGTCGTCGTTGTTGTCGAGGCGCTGCAGGAAGTTGCAGGGCCAGATCTGTGGGCGGAGCACCTCGCGCACGCCCTCCAGAGCCTCGAACTCGGCGAAGCGAGGCAACGGCGGCGGCTCGCCGTCGCCCAGGTAGACGAAGGCGAGCCCCAGGTACTCGGCGGTAGGGTAGCCGCGAATCCGGACCTTGGCCGGGAACGAGGGCGCCTCGGCCGGCATCTCGACGCACTGGCCCGTGGCGTCGTACTTCCAGCCGTGATAGCGGCAGCGCAGGCAATCGCCCTCGACGAAGCCCACCGAGAGCTGGGTACCGCGGTGCGCACAGCGGAAGGCGACGGCGTGGGGGGTGCCATCCTCCCCGCGATACAGGGTGAACTCCTCCCCCATGATGCGGAGAGGCAGCGCGCGCCCGGGCGGCAGGTCCTCCAGCCGATAGACAGGCTGCCAGAACGTGCGTAAGTAGCGCCCGGCGAGCGTGTCCGGCCCGGTACGGTAGAGGTCCTCGAAGCGGAGTCGGGCGGGTGCCCGCCGGCCGTTGTATCCGACCCTGACCATCATGCTGCTCCTTCCGCCGCTCGCGTCGAGCGCGTTAGCAGCGCTGCCTCCATGGCCGGCCACGATGGGTGTGGCGACGCGCCCAGCGGAGCGTGCTGAACGGTCCGGGGAGTGCCCTCGCTCGTGCCAGCGGAGTCGCGGGCTATTGTAGCGGATGGTTGGCAACGGCCGGCGCGCACGAGCGCCGGCCGGGCGTTAGCGCGGGGCGGCGGATGTCCTGCCGTCGCTAGTCGCGGATGTCCTGGAGGAACCATTCGGTCGGCAGCTCCCGCCCCAGCCCGGCGGCCCGCGCCGCCTCGTACACCTTGCCCGCCACGGCCCAGAACTGGGCGCCCTGCAGGTTGCCGCGCTCGGAGTAGGTGATCTGGGCATCGGACGTGCGCCCTTGCGCTTGCCCGCTCAGCAACTCCTGCAGCGACACGGTCCGCGCCGCCCGATCGCCCCAGCGGACGACCCGCTCTTCGTTGCGGCCCATGCGGTGGTGCGCCCACACGGGATTCGTGGGCTGCGCCAGGTAGGCCACGTGCTCATTGGGCACTTCCCAGGCCGGTAGCCCCGCCGGCCCCGGCGCGCTCCCGAAGCGTAGGAGCACGTCGATGCGCGCGGCCGTCTCGTCGTCGGGTCGCCCGCCCACGGAGGTGACATGGGTGCCCGGCTCCAGCCACGCGGCCATGGGCAACGGCGCGGACGAGTCCGTACACCCCGCCACGATGTCTGCCCCCTGGAACACGCGGCGCGGGTCGTCAACGGGCACGACTTCCACCCCGTACCGCTCGGTGATCTCGGCCGCATACGCCTCGCGGTGGGCGCGGGTCGGGCTGTAGACCTGGATGCGGCGGATCGTCGGCCGGGCCAGCAGGAACGCCTCGACGTGGCTGCGGGCCATCCCCCCGGAGCCCAGCATGCCCACGACCGTGGCGCGCTCCTTGGCCATGAACTTGGCGCCGATCCCGGAATCGGCGCCCACCCGCATGTGCTGCAGCACGCCGTCGTTGAGGATCGCCAGGGGCTCGCCGGTCCGCACGTCTGTGAGGAGGATCAGCCCGCAGTAGAGGCCAGGGCGCGAGCAGTATTTCTCCTGCGTGCGCACCCCAGCGTACTCCTGTTCATAGATCACGTCCGACTTCATCCGGATCGCAAAGTAGCCGGAGGTGCTGGAGCCGCCCTCCATCGTGCCCCATTGATACACGTGGTCGCCGTCGCCATTGGGGATCCGGATGTCGATCCGGGGCCGGCAGACCGCGTCGCGCCGTGCCAGTTGGCGGTACGCCTCCTCGAGCGCCTCCATCGTCATCTGCATGGTCAGCAGCCGGCGCACGTCGTCGTTGTTCAGGAGTAGGGTCATCGCGGCATCTCCCTGGCCGAAGGATCGCGACGAGTGCTCAGAGGAACGGCGCGCGGGGTGCCTCACGCGCGGTCCACGAGCGAGGCGCGGTCGCGCCAGGAGCGGCGCGGCTGCCAGCCGAGCAGCGCTTTGGCGCGCGCGTTCGTGATCGACGCCCGGCTGCCGGTCAGGTCACGCGCCATGTCGCCGATCTCGGGCAACAGGCGCGGGAACAGCTCGCACAGCGGCTCGGCCACGATGCTGTCGTCGGCGACGATCCAGAGCACCGTGTGGCCGGGCAGCGGCCGCTCCACCGCCAGCCGGTAGGCGGCGGCCACGTCGCGCACGTCGCCGTAGGTGCAAGTGTCGAAGCGCGCGGGCGGCCGCCCGCCACTCCGGTGCAGCTCCTGCATCTGATCGGCCGACATGACGGCCGACGGACGCAGCACGACGGTCTCCATGCCGCACTTCTCGGTGTACGAGCGCGCGATCGCCTCGCCCACCTGCTTCGACAGCCCGTACGGGTCCTGGGGCCGCACGGGATGGTCCTCGTCGATCGGGAAGTAGGCGGGCAGGAAGTCGCGCTCGCGGTAAGTCCAGCCCAGAATGGACCGGCTGCTGGTGGACACGACCCGCTGGATACCCAGCCGCCAGGCCGCCTCGTGCGCGTTATACGTGCCGGTCACGTTGTTCTGAAAGATCACCGGGTCCGGGTAGCCCCGCACCAATGCCGCCAGGTGGACGATCGCCTCGGCCCCGGCGACGGCCGCAACGACTTGCCCCAGATCGTTGTGATCGCCGACGAGGTACCGCACGCCCGGCGCGGCCGGTCCCGCCACGCGGTCGAAGACGGTCACCTCGTGCGCCGCCCGGCCGTCGGACGTGTCCCGCAGCTCGCGCACCAGCTGCTGGCCGATCTTGCCCGCGCCCCCGATCACCGCAACCTTCATGATCTCCCCTTCATAATCCGGGCTGTGCCGATGGCGTGGACGCAGGCCCTCGCCCGGCGGCGCCGAACCCGGGGAGCATGCGCGCTCCCGCGAGGGAGCAGAGGCTATGCAGCGCCGGCTTCATCGGGTGGGCACGGCTGCCGGGCCGGTCGTCTCCCGCTCGCCCTGCGGCGACTCAAGCGGCGCCGCGGCGGGCGGCTCGCCCCGCGCCTGCTCGCACAGCTTCCGCCAGGCGGTGATCGAGACGTCGGGGCGATAGAGCCGCTCCGGCGCGCTCTCCGGCATGAGGGACACCATCCACGTGTCCTGGTTGTTGAACTGGATGTGGTGGAAGGGCTTGATGTACAGCGCGTAGTTCAGGCGGAAGCGCAGCGCCTCCAGCCCGCGGGCCTGCGTGACATAAAACTGGAGCAGGCGGTAGTGCTGCGCGTCGACCGGCTCCAGCCAGAGGAAGCTGTAGTGCTTGTAGCCCTCGTACTTGAGCCGGACGATGCCTGGCAGGCGGATCGACAGCCGGTTGCGCGTGCGGATCCGGCGCCAGAACTGGCGCGGCGGGTAGCTGCCGAGGCCCGGGTACTCGGCCTCCAGGCCGAGCGCGTGCCGCTGCACGGTGATCCAGCCTCCCTCGTCGGGGGTCACCGTCGGGAGCGACCAGGCAGGCATCTTGCGGAAGAAGCTGTGTACGGCGCCGTTGCGGTGCAGGTAGTTGGCGTGGCCGGCGTCGAAGCTGTTCTCGGCCGCGTAGCGCCAGTTCCCCCGCTGCACCGTGATGCGGCCGCAGACCACGGCGTCCGGCACAAGGAACTGCTCCGGAACGTCGTCCTCGACGGGGGGCGGGGTGTCGGTGCCGCCGTACACCCAGACCAGTCCCGCGCGCTCGGCCACGGGGTACGTCCGGGCGCGCACCTTCCCGCAGATCGGCGAGTCGGGGCCGTCCGTAAGCGCGGCTTTCAGCGCGCCGGTCTGGAGGTCGAACACCCAGCCGTGATAGCGGCACGACCACGTGCCCGGGAAGTCCTGCCGCCCGACCGAGAGCGGGATGCCGCGATGGGGGCACTGGTCGTAGAACGCGTAGACCTTGCCGCGCTCCCGCAGGAGCATGATCGGGTCGCCGAGCAGCCGGAGGGCCACCGGCTGGCGACCGAGGTCCTTCGACCACATGACCGGATACCAGTAGTGGCGGAAGCCGAGCGTGGCGGCGTCGTAACGGGGCCAGTTGCTCGTCCGGCGCGCGCGGGACGCGCCCTGCGGTGGCGAGGCGGTTGCCATGATCGTCGACTCCCTGCGGGCTCCGCGCAAGCGCCCGCTCCCTCAGCGCGGCAGGAACTCGTTGGTGACTAGCGCGTCCCAGGGCGGCCGCTCCTTCAGCGCGCCCGTAAGCTCCATCATGGCGTAGTTCGTCTCCACGCCCCGCTGCGTCATGCGGCCGTCGGGCGGCACCGCGAGCTTTACCGACTCGACCAGGAAGTCGCTGGGGCGTCCGTCCAAGTCGTCCGTCAGCAGGTCGGCGATCTCGCCCACCGAGTGCTCGCTCACCCAGCGGTCGGCCCGCACCACCGCGGCGACCACCTTGCGGACGACGTCGGGGTGCTCGCGCGCGTAATCCGGGCGCACGGCGAGGAGCTGCTGCAGGTAGTCGCTCAGCTCCGGGTCCTCGCCGGACGCCGCCGACACCACGAGTACCGCCAGGCCCTGGTCGACGGCCTCCCCGAGCGCCGCTGTCGAGTCGACGACCGCGTCGACTCGCCGGTTGTCGAGCGCGGCCATCATCGCGGTGCCCGTGCCGACGGCCAGGATCGTCACGTCCTCGCCCACCGTGAGCCCAGCGCGCTGCACGTAGTACCGAGCGACCTGGTCGGTGAGCGAGCCGAGCCGCGTGACGCCGATCGTCAGCCCCTTCAGGGCAGCCAGTTTCTCGCGCAGCGGCGTCTGCGGCCCAATGCCCCGGGCCTGCGCCACGTCCTTGTGCATGGCGAGGTGCATGTTCATGCGGTTCAGCAAGCTCACCACGCCCAGCAGCGGCGTGCCCTCCTGATAGGCGCTGATCAGGATCGTCGTCGCGGTAGCGCTGAACTGGACGTCGCCGGCCATTAGCGCCTGGATATCCGGCCCGCCCCCCGTCGTCAGCGTCAGGGTCTCCACATCCAGCCCTTCGTCGGCGAAGTAGCCGTTGTGCTTCGCCACGTAGAGGCTCGTGTAGCCGAGCCCGGCCACCGGCTGGCTGAGCCGCACGTGCAGCGGAGCGGGCGCCGCGGTGGTCCCTGGGGAGGCCGCCACGGCGGCCGCGCCGGACACGCCGGGGGCGGGAGCGCCGGACTGGTCCCGCGCCGGCCCCTGGCAGGCCAGGCCAAGACCCAGCAGCAGGACCACGAGGGCAGTCAACGTGAGCCCGTGAGGTCCGCGGCGCATGGCCACCTCCTCCCCTGGGCTCGCCAACGGCTTTTTCGGGGCCACATTTGTGCCGCCAGAGCCGGGCCACGGCCGGCCTCGCTGGTGGACGATGCTACCACCGTCACTCGTGGCTCCGCAAACCCTCTTGGTCACCTCGCTGGCGAAAGCTGCCCCGGCATCGAGCGTGCTCGGCTACCGCTGCCTTGCTTTACTCGCCGAGCGTCTCGGGCGCGAATAGCTCCTCGACGCTGACGCGCCGCCGGGAGAGCCCTTGCTCGTGATGGTAGCGCAGGAATGTATCCAAGACCTTCTGATTGCGCTCGACGCCGTACGGCCACAGATCGTCGCCCATCAGCCGCCGGTTCTCTTCGCGGTGGGCCGTAAACCACGGCATCATGAACAGCCCGTGCATGAACGCTTCGCCCATCTGGTATTGCCTGGCGGCTTTGTCCTTGGCCTCCCGGAACGCGTCGTAGAGCGCTCGGGCGATCCACGGGTTTCGCTGGTAGACGTCTTTCCGCATGACGACCGTGTGCATGATCGGGAAGATGCCGGTGCGCCGGAAGTAGTCGCGCTCGACCGCTTCGTAGTCCTCGAACAGCCGCCGGACGCGCGGCGAGCCTTTGAGCAGGGAGGGTGGCACGATCGCCGAGTACAGCGCGTCGATCTCGCCGCTTTCCAGCATGGCGTCGAGCGTCTGCGTCGGACCAAGCTCTTGGATCTTGACGTTCGCTGGTGGCTCCCAGGGCAGCCAGTCCCAGCGCGCCGGGCGGTCCAGGCCCCCCACGTAGTAGGTGACGCTGTCGGTCGGCACGCCGTACTCGTCGCTCAGGATGCCCTTCGCCCAGATGCCCGCGTCGTGACCATAGGTGAATAGCTCGCCAACCCTCTTGCCGATCAGGTCCCGTGGCGACGCGATGCCGCTCGCCGTGTTGACGAAGATGGCCGAGTGGCGGAAGAAGCGGAGCGGGAACACGGGCAGGGCGACGAAGGGCGGGTCATCCAGGCCGAGGGTGCCAATGTAAAAGGTAAGCCCTAGCTCCGAGACCTCGAATTCCCGGTCGCGCACCATGCGCTCGAAGGTCTCCGCGACGAACAGGTTCTTGTACGTCAGCTCGATGCCCTGAGGACGGATGCTGCCGTCCATGAGCGCCCGCGTGCGGTCGTAGTCCCAGCAAGCCAGCGTCAGCCTCAGGTCTGCCATCGCGTCCTCCCCTGGGGCGGCACCAGCCGGGCGGCGCTCGCCCCGTATCGATCAGGTCCGACTCGGGCGGCAAGGGCTAGGCGCACGGCGCGCCGGCGCCGGCGCTCAATACGGGCCGAGCACCTGACGCGCGGCCCGCACGTACTGCAGGTCCACGGCCGTGGTGAAGTCGACGGGCCGGTCCTGCTGGCCGAGCGCCAGGAACAGCTCCTGGTCGGCGGCCAGCGAGGGCACGCGCAGCTCGCCGTCCGGGTCCAGCCCGATCACGCTCATTTGGTCGTACAGCGCGGGGTCGTGAATCGGCGTCCACTTCATCAGCACCTGCACCGTCTCCTCGCGGGCCGCCGCGTCGCCGCGGACGAAGGCGTCGTTGAAATAGCGCACCCCGCGCAGGTAGGCGGTCATCCAGCGGCGCGCGGCCTCGGGCTGCTCGCGCACGAACCCTGGCCCGTAGAGGATCGCCGCCACCTGGTGATCCGGGTTCACCTCGTAGTCCCACAGCCAGCGCGTGGCCAGCCCGGTCTGCTGCAGCACCGTCAGGAACGGCTCGACCGCGATAGCCGCGTCCACGCTGCCGTTGCCGAGCGCGGGCGCCATGTCGGGGAAGGCCATCTGCTCCAGCGTGACGTCGTCCAGTGTCAGGCCGCCCCGGGCCAGATAGCCGCGCAGGTCGGTGACCACTCCGATGCTGGTGCTGGCGATGGCGATGCGGCGCCCGCGCAGGTCTGCCACGTCGCGGAGCTGCCCCGCGTCGGCGGCCGCGCGGCGCACCACCAGCGCGCTGCCGGGCCGGCCGGCCTCGGTGTGCCCCTCGTCGGCGACGAGCTTGATGTCCACCCCGCGCGCGATCGCGTTGAACAGCCCGGCGCTGGTAGCGCCCGCGCCCACGTCGAGCTGCCCGGCGGCGAGCGGCGCCGTCTCGTCGGCCGTCGTGGCGAAGGGGATGGCCTCGACGTCCAGCCCCTGCTCGGCGAAATAGCCCTTCTCGATGGCGAGGTAATAGCCCGCGCCCGCCACGATGCCCACGACGCCCAGGCGCACGTGAGCGGCCTGCGGCAGCGCGGCGCCCCGGGGCGCGGCGCTGGTCGCGGCCGCCGATCCCTGGGCCGGCAGCCCGAACAGCAGGGCCGCACCAAGCGCGAGGATCGCTGCGGCAGGGACGCGCTGCCAACTCGTTGCCAGACTGCCCATGATGGCCCCCTTCCCGGCGCGGCACTACGTTGATCACGCGTGAACCGCCGGCCGCCGACGCCAGCCTGCAGGCCGGGCCATCGCCCGGCCGCCGTGACCCGCCGCTCACGCCGGCGGCCAGCGCTCTACGTGTGACAGACGGCCGGGCCGCGCAGCACTCGGTCGCCTGGATTCGCGCCACGCCGGTTAGCGGCGCGCCAGCCCCACCGTGCCGGCAAGCCGTTGTGGGGGACGGCACCCCAGCGCGGGCGTCTAGCCACTGGATACCGGATCATCCGACGGTGGCGGGGCGGGCGCACTTGAGCACGGCCAGCATCGCCTGTCGGTCCTCCTCGGCCATCGTGGGCGTGGGCCAGCGCGGGTACTGCTTGATCGGGAAGCCCAGCGCCCGCAGCGCCTCCGCGAACGCGACGCGCCCGTACTTCTTCCAGTACTTGATCAGCTCGTCGTTCACCTCGCTGGCCAGGTCCTGCAGCCGCCGCGCTTCCTCGTCGCGCCCCTCGTCGATCGCGCGGATCAGGTCCACCCCCAGCTCCGGCGTCGCGGCCAGCGGCGGGCTCACCGTCCCGCGGATGCCCTGCCGCATGCCCTCCAGCAGGCCGTTGCCCAGGATGAACGGCGCGAAGCCCGGGATCTGCTCCAGGTACTCCAGCGCCTCGGGAATGGTTCCCATCGCCAGCTTGGCGCCAAAGATGCGCGGCACCGCCGCCACCAGGCGCTGCATCAGCGCCGGCGTGATGGCGTAGCCCTGGTAGCCGGGGTTGTTGTACACGAGGATCGGCAGCTGCACGGCCGCGTCGATCATCTGGAAGTGCAGCACTAGCTCCTCGGGCGTGCGGTCGCTGTAGTAGAACGGCCCCACCACGCCGATGCCGTCGGCGCCGATCGCGCGCGCGTGCTGCCCCAGCTCCACCGCCGAGTAGGGGTCCACCGTGCCGATGTGGATGATGACGGGAATCCGACCGCGCACCTCCTGGACGATCAGCTCGGCCACGGCCTTGCGCTGGTCGAGGCGCATGGCCGGGCCCTGGCCGAACGAGCCGCAGACGAACAGTGCGTGGATGCCCGCGTCGAGATAGAAGCGGGTCATCTCGCGCATGAGCGGCTCGTCGACCTCGCCGGTCCCGTCGAAGACGGTCGGGATCGGCAGCAGCATGCCGCGGATCGCGTCGGTCGCGTGCATCCCTCACTCCTCCTCGTTGGTCGCCGGCTCGGGGCCCGGCGGCAGGGGTGGCTCGCCGCGCAGTACCCGCGCGGCCGACTGAACCGCCTGGACGATCTTCGCGTAGCCCGTACCCGCACACGGGTTGGCCGATGCTGCCGTCGCGGTCCGCCTCCTCGGGCTCGGGGTCTGCTCCAGCCGCTCTCGGGCAGAGCGTAGCATACCGGGCGCGCGGTGGCATCGTCTGCACGATGCCGTAGATACTGTGCCACCAGGGCCGTGTCTCAGCGCGGAGTAGGCAGCTGCCTGGAGGGCGACAGCTTGAACATCATTGCGAGCGCTCGAACCGGCGGATGGGCGCCGCGCTTAGCTCTCGCCGCGCTCGCCCTAGTGCTGGGCCTGCGCGGGGCAGCGTGCGCCCCAGCAGCGCCCGGTCCCGCGCCCGCGCCAGCGCAGCCCGCCGCGCCCCCAGCCGCCCCGAGCGCCAGCGGTGCATCGGCCGCGGCAGACCGCGGATCCGTGCCCGCGCCCGCCGCCGTCCCAACCGTCGCCGCGCAGCCGATCAAGGTAGCGACCCCCGGCCAGAGCTTCGGCTTCCTGCCGCTCCTCGTCGCCATCCGGCAAGGCTTCTTCCGCGAAGAGGGCCTCGATCCCGTCGAGGTGGCCGGGGTGGGGGGCGACCTGGAGCCGGCCGCGCTGCAGGCCGGCGAGGTGGACTACGCGGGCGCCGGGGGCACGATCGGCCGGGCAGCGGTCCAGGGGTTACCGCTGAAGCTGGTCCTGTTCCTGTACGAGCGCCCCACCTGGTCCTTGGTTTCACGTCCCGAGATCACGACCGGCGAGCAGCTGCGCGGCAAGACCATCGGGGTTAGCCGCATCGGCACCTCGGACAACGTGGCCGCCCGGCTGGCCGCCGCCCACCTGGGCCTCCAGCCCGACCGCGATATCACGCTCGTCGCGGCCGGGCTCCAGGTCTTCCCGAGCCTCCTGAGCGGGGCGGTGGACTCGGGGATCATCAATACCGACACTACGGCGACTGCCCTGGCTCAGGGCTACAACGAGCTAGTCGCGCTCTCCGACGTGGCGATCTGGCCGTTCTCGGGCTTCGGCGTCGCCGACACGAAGCTCGCGCAGCAGCGCGACCAGGTGAGGCGCTACGCCCGCGCCCAGGTGAAGGGGCTGCAGTTCATGCTCGACCACACCGCGGAGGTCGTCCCGATGGCCGCCGAGCAGTTCGGGATGGACCCGGAGATCGCGCGGCTGGCCGTGGAGAGCGCGCTGCGCGCCGTGAGCCGCAGCAGTCCGGGCGGTGTGAGCAGCGAGGGCCTGACGCGCTTCATCGACACGGAGCTGCGGCCCGACCTGCCGCCCGACGTAGACATCCAGCCGGCACAGTTCGTCGACCTGAGCGTGATCGAAGAGGCGCAGCACGAGCTGGGCATCCACTGCACGACGGGCTATCAGTGCTAGCGATCGTCGGACGCCCCGGTGCCGCCCCTCCCGCCGGGCCTGGCAAGAGCGGCACCTGCGCCGGCCTCAGGCGTGGCCGTTCGCGCCACCGGCGCCGGCCGGGGCGGGCCCCAGCACGCCTCGCTGCCGCAGCAGCGGCATGACCTGCTCGCCGAAACGCGTGAGCCCGTCCACGAAGTCCGGGAACACGAACATCACGCCGTCCACCTGCCCGTCGACGGCGAGCTCCTCGACCATGGCCGCGACCCGCTCCGGCCCCGCCACGAACGGCACGCCGCCGTAGAACAGCCGCGTGCTCGACGCGAACCGCTCGCGGTAGCCCGCGGACTGAGCGGCGTCCTTGTCGCGCACGCGCAGGTTGTACACGTTGGCAATCGCTTCCACGTCGGCGCCCGCCTCGTAGTGCTCCAGCAGGCGCTGGGCGTCGGCGTCCGTGTCGCCCAGGATGAGCGAGACCAGCGTGTGCGTGCGGACCGTGCGGTCCCGCGTGGCCGCCACCTCCTTGATGCGCCGGCTGGTGGCCTTCTTGGCGTCCACGGTGATGCCGCCAAAGAAGCCGTCAGTGCAGTGGTCGGCGATGAATTGGAAGCCCCGCTCCGACGAGGTGGCGCAGACGATGGGCGGCACCCCCTGCACCGGCTTGGGCCAGGACTGGCAGTCCGCCAGCGTGAAATACTGGCCCTGGACGGTCACGCTGTCCTCGGTCCACAGGCGCTTGACGAGCGTCAGCCACTCCTCGGTGTAGTCGTAGCGGAAGGCCTCGAAGTTCTCGGGGTACAGGCCCATCTGCTCGTACTCGCCGCGGTTGCCGGCGCTCACGATGTTGATGCCGAGCCGCCCGCCGGCGATATCGTCGAGCGTGGCGGCTAGCTTCGCAAACACGGCCGGATGGATGAGCGCCGGCGCGACGGAGCCGATCAGCCGGAGGTTCTGCGTGACGGGTGCCAGCCCCGCCATCAGCGTCATGGACTCGATCGAGTACTTCCAGAAGTCCGTCTCACCGCCGAAGCCCCGCCACTTGGCCATCGAGAACACGTAGCGGAAGCCGATGCGCTCGGCCACCGCGCAGATCTCCCGGTTGAGCGCGTACGTCGGCAGGAACTGCGGCGAGTTCTTCGAGATGATCCAGCCGTTGTTGGTGACGGGCAAGAACACGCCCAGCTCGACCATATGCCTCCCTCCGCGCGCCCGCTGCGGCCGGGCGATCAGCCCCCGCCGGCGCACTCGCCACCACCGCGGCGCGGCCGGACGGCCTAGCTGCGCCCCTGGTCCACCGGCTCGAGGCGCAGGTCGATGCCGTTGCGCGCCAGGTCTTCCCAGTAGGCCTCGCGGATGCGCGGGTCCTCCTCGGCGTAGGGAATCTTGTAGCTCCACGCCTCCCGGTCGGTGCTCTGTGACGTCGAGTTCGGATCGTACATCTGGCCGATGCCGTAGCGCAGGCTGTGGCCGCGGAACGCCAGCATCTTGTAGTCGCCCTTACCGGTGTTGAAGTGCTGGTGGTACTCGTTCAGCTTCGGCGCCACCACCGCGTAGGGGCAGGCGTTCACCTTGCGCGGGTGCTGCCGCTCGCTCTCGAAGAACATCAGCTCGTAGCCCGACCCCTCCACGACGATCACGTGCGCTCCCGCCTGGTGGCGGTGCGCCGTGGCGTAGGTGCCCTCCGACACGCTCATGATGTGCATGCCGATTGCCGTGCTGGCCATCGACAGCCGCATGATCGACGTGCGAATGCCCCGCTCCGGATACGTGTCTAGCGGGAACTTGCGGATGTCGGGGATGAAGTTCGTCTCGTACAGCCGCAGGTTCCAGTGGTGTCCGGGGTCGCTGAAGTAGTCCTGCATCGTGTACGAGTAGCGGTCGCTGAACACGAACGGGTTGTTGAAGACGAAATCGAGGTTGTGATACAGGTTGATCACGTGCGCCATGTTCGTGCCGAACAGCAGGCGCACCGGCTCCGCGCCGGAGGCGTTGAACTCCTGGTGCCAGGCGTTCAGCGGGATCGTGAGCAGCGCGCCCTCGCCCCATTCGACCGTGTGCTTCGGCTCCCCCTCCTGCCAGATCGTCGTGGCGCCCTTGCCGCGCATGACGTACATTACGCTGTCGTACATGTGGCGCTCGGGCCGGAGCGCGCCCGCCGGAGGGATCTCGACGATCTGCAGATTGTAGTCCTCCTGGTCGCCGAGCCGCGTATAGGCCACTTTCCCGCCGCGACGCTCCCAGTCGGCGAGCGGTAGCGAGGCGAGGTCTTCGAGCGCGCTGCCCTCGTACAGCGGCGCCCCCTCGCGGCGCACGAACTCCTGATAGGAGCTCTTGACGTACCATTCGTCGAAGCTGGCTGGCCGGTTCGCCATCGCTGCACTCCTCGCCCGGGCATCGCCGGTGGCCCGACAGCGCCTCAGTCGATGCTACGGAATTCGATCCGACTGGTCCAATACTTTGTTCGCCGGGTTCAAACAGCGCTTTGGCTCTGAGCGGACACAATAGCCGCCGCCGCGCCAACGCGCCCGACACCGACCCGCGGTCGGCCAGGCCGGAGGCCGGCGCGGGTGAGCCCCGGCGATCGTGCGAATCGGTCGGCAGCAGTCCTCGGGCGTTGCGCTCGCGCCTATTGGGCCGCGTGGGATTTTGGGCGCTAGGCTTACCGGCTGGCCGGGCCCCTTGGAGGCCACCGAGCGGCTAGGTCGCAGCCGGCGCCTTGGGTCGCGCCTGCCGCGTCTCCGGGTCCCAGTCGAAGCGGGTGTCGATGCGCTCGACGTGCTGGAGCAGGGGCACCTCGCTCAGCCGCGGGTAGCCGTCCCAGCAGACGAACTCCAGGGCGTGGCCGTCCGGATCGCTGAAGTAGATCGACACCGCGGCGGTGCCCGCGTGGGTCGCCGGACCGTAGAACGGGACGCCGTGCTTGCGGAGGTGCGCCTGAATCACGTCCACGTCGTTCGGGCCGATGGCGAAGGCGTGGTGGGTGCCGAGCGGCGTCTTGCCGCCGGGGTCCTGGCCGAGTAGCTCGACGCGCTGGCCCGCGATCTCCACGAAGATGTGCTCGCTCCGCCCCAACCGCTTGTCCTCGTCCGAGAAGCCGAACTCGTAGCGCCCGATCTCGTCCTCGAAGACCGTGGCGCCGAAGATGGCCTGGTAGAAGGTCAGCGACTTCCGGGTATCGGCGACGGGGATGCTGAAGTGGTCCAAGCCCCGGATGCCCATCGGGTTGTTCTTCATGGTGCTCCCCTCTCCGTCCGCTTGCTGCCGTACGTTTCCCGCACGCCCCTCGCCCCGACAATGGGCGCGCTCCGGCGGGAATCGCCACCTAGAGGTAGCCCTTCTCGCGGTAGTAGGCCTCCGCCCCCGGGTGCAGCGGCATCTTCAGCTCGCGCGCGCTCTGCGCGAGGTCGATCGGACCCGTTAGCCCGCTCTGCGGCCCAAAGAGCCCGCGAATCTCGTCCTTGTGCTCATCCAGCACCCTCGTGAGGATGTAGGTGAACTCGTCGGGTAGGTCGCCGCGCGCCAGCAGCACCCAGCCTGTGAAGTCGAGTGTCGGCACGTCCGCGTCCACGCCCCGCAGACGCCCCTTAGCGATCGTGCCCCGCGGGATGCCGCGCCGCTCGAAGTGCGCCAGCACCTCGTCGTCCAGCGGCAGGAAGCGCAGGTCGTGCTCCTCCGCGAGCTGGTGCCAGCGGCGGGTCATGATCGCCTCGTCGAAGATGGCGTCGAAGCTCGGATCGACGATCGGGCCGGCGCCGCTCGTCAGCGAGATGCGCGGCAGCACCGCGCCGCCCCAGGCCTCGATGTCGCGCAGCGTGACGCCGTACTGCGCCAGCGCCTCCTCGGCGATCAGGCCCGCCGGATGGAGCTGGCGGCTGGAGGGGATGGCGACCCGCAACGGGTACTTCTTCTCGCGCAGGTCGTGCAGCGAGGTGATGCCTGTCTCCTTGCGCACCGCGAACGCCAGGCGGTCGTCGTGCGGGAAGGTGGCGATGGCCTTCACGTCGTAGGGGCGGTCGAAGTCGAACCGGCCGAAGTGCGCCGCCTCGCCGTACCAGGTCGGGGTGGTCATGCAGACGTCGGCCTCGCCGCGCCCCACGATCTTCGGTCCCTCCATGCACAGCACGCCCGGATCGCTCATCACCAGCGCGACCGACGAGCCTTTGGGAAGCGGGCTGTTGTACCCGGCCAGCCCCAGGCCCAGGATGCTCCCGATGGTGATCCAGTTGTGGCCCGGCATGAGAAAGCGATACTCGCGGCTTTCCATAGTAGTCACTCCTTCGCATCCGTGAGGGCGCTCACGTCCACCCAGACTCGGTCGCCGCGCACTTCGGTCGGGAGCAGCGTCGCCACCATGGCTGGTTTGGTCACGCTCCGGCCGGTCGAGAGGTCGAAGCGGAAGCGGTGCCAGGGGCAGATGATCTCCCCACGGGTCGTGCTGATCGGCCCCTGGGCAAGCGGCCCGCTGAAGTGGGGGCAGCGGTCGAGCACGGCCACGGGCCGCCCCTGGTGGAGCAGCAGCCCGACGCGCCGCCCCGCGAGCATGACCAGCAGGGCCTGCTCTGCCGACAATTGGTCGATGGCACAAGCTTCGACCAGCGTACCACGCTCTACCATGAGTTCAGCCCTCCCGTGGCGGGGGTTGTCGGATCCAGCGGCGTGAAGGGACAGGCCGGCGGGCGCTCCTAACCGCAAGCGGGGCAGCGGCGCCGCACCCCGTCCGCGTTGGACGCCTCCACGCGGCTGGTGGCGATCATCGCCTGCCTCCTCCCAGTGAGCGCGCTCAGCGCCGACCGAGTATCTGCACTGCGGCCTCGGCGAAGCGGGTATCGATGAACTTCGCGAAGTCGGGGATCGGCCCGCCAAAATCGCCGTGCTGCAGGTAGAACTCGGCCGAGCTTCTCAGATCGTTCACGTCGACGGCGCCGTTCTGGTCGGTGCTCATGTAGTGGGCCGTCTCCCACATGCGGCGGTCCTTCGGCGCCAGGCTCTGCATGAGCGTGTCGATGGCCGCGTCACGGTCCTTCTGCAGGACGAACGCATCATAGTAGTCGCGTACGCCCTGGAGGTAGCCGACCATGAAGCGCGTCGCGGCGTCGGGCTGCTCGGCCGCGAACTGCGGCGAGTACTGCAGCACCGACAGGATCGCGCCCGGGATCACGGCGCCGGCGGGGTAGAGGACCGTCGCAATGCCCTGCTGTACCGCCTGCGTCGTCAGCGGCTCCGTCAGCGTGCCGGCGTCGATGCGCCCGTTGGCGAGCGCCGCGTAGACGTCCGGGATGGGCATGTACTGCATCTGGATGCCGTCGCCGCTGATGCCCTCCTTGGCCAGCGCCTTGTTGTACAGCAGATCGGAGACCGTGCCGGGGACGGTGCCCGCCGCGAACACCCGCCCGTCCTTGAGATCGGCCAGGGAGCGCACGGTGCCGCTGTCCCAGAGGTCCTTTCGCACGAGGATGGCGAGCACGGTGTCCGTAGGAGGGCCGACGTGCGCGTAGTCGGCGACGAGGCGGATGTCCACGTCGCGCGCCAGCGCGTTGTACAGGGCGGCGCTCGGCGCGCCGTTCCCGACCTGGATCTGGTTGGTGGCCAGCGCCGGCACCATCTCCGCGCCGCTGGTGATTTGCACCGTCTCCACGTCAAGGCCCTGCGCGGTGAAGTAGCCGCGGTCGAGCGCGAGCTGCAAGTGTGCCTGATCCGGGCGGCCCTGCACGGCGACCTTGAGCGGGACGCGCTCGGGCGGGGTGGACGGCGCTGCCGCGACCGGCGCGACGGCCGCTGGCACGCCGGCCCCGGCCACGGCGGCCGCCGTGGCCGGGGCCGCAGCGGCCGACCCCGCCGCGGCCGGCGTCGCCGGCACGCTGGCCGCCGGGCCGCACGCAGCGACGAGCAGGCCGACTAGCACGACCCACGCCGTTCGCGGCCGCGGCCCGCGCCTCTCCGTCTTCATGCTGGTGACCCTTCCAAGTGCCGTTAGCTCTTCAGGAGGGAGCCGGCGTCTCGCCGATGGCCGCCCTGCATTCGGTCAGGCGCGGCCGGGCGCCCACTGCTCGTATGCTCCGTCTACGGTCCAGCACGCGGGTCCAGTGCGCGACCCGGGTTGCGCCGCGAGTGCCCGCGGCGAACGTATCTACCAGGCTGGGACCTGCTCTGCCGTGCCCCCCTCGCCGAGGGGCGAGAACGGGTACGCCGGCGGGTGCTCCCAGCCGCACGCGCGGCAGCGGCGCTGGTCCGCGTTGGCGTTGAAGGCGTCCAGCGCCGGCTGGCTGCCGTGGGTCAGGAAGCGCCCGTAGCGCCCCGCCCGGGGAAACGCCTGCCGGGCGATCTCCTCCCCGCACCGCGCGCAGTACCAGGCGACCGCCTGGTCGCCCGGCAGCCCGGTGCTGCCGCCCGCGAGCGCGACGTAGAGCGTGAGCGCGTCCCGTTCGAACTGCAGCCAGGTCATGTCCGCATCCGAGATGTGCCAGAAGCCGAACAGATGGCTGATCCGGTACGGCGTGCCGGCGGCCACGCGGTGCATGCAGTAGCCGGGCTTCGCGAACTCAACGCAGCGGTTCTGGCGCATCTCCTGCACGCGAAGCGGCGGGAGCTGCGCCGGGTAGCGGCCCACCCACACTTCGTGCTGTCCCAGCGCCCGCCAAGGCTCCGCGCCGGGCACCGCGTGGCCCATCTCGTCCGCCAGCTGGACCGTCCAGCTCGGGATCGGCTCGGGGATGCCCGCTGCGGCCATCGTTCCTCCCCCTACCAGGCGGTCCGGCCCTCGCGCTCCAGCGCGCTGTCCTTGTTGAACTGCCAGCAGTACCCGGGCGGGTTCAGCGCGCCGCACTCCGGGCAGCGCCGGTGCGCCGGATCGCTGTTGTACTCGTTGACGGCCGTCCGCTCGGCCTTCCAGAAGCCGTTAAAGCCCTCGTCGCCGGTGCGGTAGACGAACTCGTGCATCAGCGTCAGGCACTGCTGGCAGTACCAGGCGAAGCGGTCGCACTCGCCCGCGCGGGGTGCGCCCATGAGCAGGATGAAGTAACCCAGCTCGTCCGGCTGCGCCCCTGGCATCGGCAGGTACATCTCGTCCATGTCGTTGATGTGCCAGTAGCCGAAGTTGTGGCTGACGTGGTGCGGCGTGCCGGCCGTCGTGATGTGGAGCTGGAACGGCTTGTGCTCCCAGTGGACCAGCCCAGACGGCCCCATCTCGTAGTGCGCGGTGATTGCGCCCTTCTTGAGATCGGTCACGCCGACCGGCCCGATGTGGCGCCGCCGCATCCCGTAGATGTTCTGGCCGACCGGCTTGAAGGTCGAGAAGTGCGGCAGCACGCGCTCGGCCAGGAAGTCCCAGTCCTCCGCGATGCGCTCCAGTGGCTCGCTCACCTGGATGGCTTCGAACATCGTTACCTCCCGCGCCCCCCGCCAGGGGCGGGCGCTGCCTCTCGTCACGACGCGACGTCGACCTCGGTGCCGCCGCCGAGCGCGCGTCCGGCCACGTAGAGCACCGCCGCGGCGACCACGGCCCAGATGGTCGGCGTGTCGCCGTGACGACCGTGTCGCCTTCGCCGCGACCTCCTCCGCGCGGTCGACGCCCCTCACGGCCACCGCTGGCGCGGCGCGCAGCTCCTCGGCGCGCGCTCAGGGGCAGCCTACCGTTGGCCCTAACTGTAGCACCGCGAGCGCCCCCGGGCATGCGAATAAGGCTGCGCGAGAAGCGCCTGCAGGCTATAGGCACCGCGCGAGCCCAGCCTAGGGCGTGGCGATGGCGAGCGGGCGCTGGCCGAGCCGCTGGGCGCCGTCGGCCGTGACGACCACCGTGTCGCCGGCGCGCACCGCCAGCTCGATCACCTGCCCGGTGCCTGACTGCACGACGTCCCCCGCGGACGGGAACGCCGCGGGCTTGAGAATGAAGACGTTGCCCTCTTCGAGCGCCAGCGCGGGATCGACCGTCCCGTTGCCCATCACCAGCGGGCGGTCCTCGCCCAGGCCGCGCCCGTGGATGAGCGCCGCGCCGGGCTGGTAGCCCGCCTCGCGCACCAGCCGCTGGTAGAGACTCACGATGGCCGTGAACGGCACGCCCGGCCGCATGCGGGCGCACAGCGCCTCGAAGATGGCGCGCGAGGCGGCGTACATGCGCTCCAGCGCCGGCGGCGGCTCGCCCAGCACCATCGGCTGCACGACCTGCCCCACGTAGCCGCTCCACTTGGCCTCGATCTCGTTGTTGATGACGTCGTTCGGCTGCAACACGCGGCTCGTGATGAGGCGGTGCGGCCAGGGCGGCTCCGGGCCCGCTCCCCAGTGCAGCATCGCCATGATCTCCCCGCCCTCGACGACGATCGTCCGCAACATGGCGCCGAACACCTCGCGCTCGGGCACGCCGGGGCGGGCAACCGCGCGCATCGTGGCCGCCGCCGCCTCGGCCACGCGCACCGCCTGCCGCAGGAACGCGACCTCGGCAGGGCTCTTCACCGCCCGCACGTCGGCCACCAGCGCCGTGGCCGAGCTAAACTGCGCCTCGGGCAGCGCCGCGCGCAGCGCGTCCACGATGCCGCTGGCCACCAGCCCCTCGGGCGCGCGGGGAGAGTCCGCCAGCCCGCAAATGCCGATGCGCCCACGCGCCAGCCCCAGCTCGCGCAGGCGCGCGCTGACCGGCGGCGCCCAGCTCCGTCCCGTCGGCCGCAGGTCGGCGATCCAGTCGCTCTGGCTGCCCCACCAGGCTACCTCGTTCGGCCCGCGCACGAACGCCGTGACCTCGCCGTCCAGCGGGAAGACGACGGCCGCCTCGGTAGTGTTGCCGCCGATCTGCGTGAGGTACCGGACCGCCGCCTGGAACTGGTCCCAGTGGCCGCTATTGGGAAAGCCGACCAGGCAGTCGAGCCCCGCGCGCGCCATCGCCGCGCGCAGCCGCGCCCAGCGCCGATCGCGCTCCGCCCGGTCGAACATGGGGATCAGCGTGTCGCTGCGCTCGCCCACGGCCACGTGCCTGCTCCTCCCTAGTCCGCCGCCTCGGGGCCAGGCGACCGGCGCGTGACGACCAGGTCGGGCGGGAGCTCCGGCCAGGCGTAGGCCGGGTCGGCCAGGAAGCGGTTCATCCGCGCGGCCGTTTCCAGGCCGCCGACGAACGCGCCGTCGTTGCCCACGTCGCCCGCGATGTCGCCGACGACGAACAGGCCGCGCCGGCTGGCGTGGCGGTCGACGTGCAGCACGAAGTCCGCGGTGGCGCGCACGTCCTCGGGCAGCAGCGCGAAGTCGGGGCGCTGGCCCGTCGCCTTCACGACCGCCGTCACCGGCAACAGGAACGGCGGCTCGTCGGCCGGCTCGGGCCGCGGGCGGCCGCTCGCGTCGGGCGGGCCCAGGCGCGTGCGCTGGACCTCCACCGCCACCGCCCGGCCGTGCTCCCCGACGATCCGCAGCGGGTTCAGGTAGAACTGGTAAGGCACGCCCTCGCGCTCCATCATCTGGATGAAGCGCGCGCGGTTGGCCGGCCGCACCGGCATCTCCTCGGGCCCGCGGCGGTAGAGCACGTGGACCTCGGCGCCCAGCCGCCGCGCCGTGCGCGCCACGTCCTGCGCCGTGTAGCCGGCGCCGAGGACCGCCACGCGGTCGCCGATGGCGGGCGGCGTGCCCAGCGTCACGCGCTCCAGGAAGTCCAGCGCCTCGTACACGCCCGCCAGGTCGTCGCCGGGCACGCGGACCGCCGCCGGCCGGAAGCGGCCGAGCGCCAGGCAGACCGCATCGTACTCGGCCAGCAGCTCCTCCAGCCGCGCCCGGTCGATGCGCTCGCCCAGCGCCAGGCGCAAGAGCGCGCTCTGGATCGGCAGCTCCCGGCGCAGCACGGGCCGGGGCATGCGGAAGTTCGGGTAGCCGACGATCAGCATCCCGCCGACGTCGGGCAGGGCGTCGAACAGCGTGACGGCATGCCCCGCCCGCAGCAGCCCCAGCGCCGTGGCCAGCCCCCCCGACCCCGCGCCGACGATGGCGACGCGCTTGCCCGAGGGCGGCCGCTCCACGACCGTCGGCTGCCGGCGCCCGTGGTCCGCGGCCGCGCGCTCCAGTGTCCGCAGGTTCAGCGGCTCGAAGCCCGTGGGATAAGCGTCGGCCATCGCCGCCTCGCAGAACTTGTGGCAGCAGCGCCCCATGATCCCGCCCCACGGATGGGCCTGGCTCACCACTGCTGCCGCGCCGTCGAAGTCGCCGTTCGCCAGCGCCGCGACGAGCCGGTCGACGTCCACCCCGAAGGGACAGCCCCGCGTGGCCGGCTCGTAGGCGAGGCCCGCGCCGCGCCGGGCCTCGGCCACCGCCGCCTCGCGGTCGTAGCCGAGCAACACCTCGTCGAAGCTCGTGACGGCCTCCGTGGGCGCCAGCCGGCGTTCCGGGATTCGGCGGGACGTATCGCGCTCCATGTCCACCACGGCGGCTGGTCCTCCCAAGGAGATGGCTAATGTTGTTGCCGGAGAATCACCGCGAAGTCATCGCCCAGCTTGATCGAGTCGGGGTGCTCGGCCACGAAGCGCGCGTCCATCCGCAGCGGCTCGATGCCCTTGGCCCGCAGCCCGCTCAGCTCGGCGGCCGACTGGGAGCCGGGCAGCTCGTAATGGTCGATCCACTCGATATCGTAGAGCAGTCGCTGCCCCTCCTCGGTCAAGAGCATGTTGATGTACAGCTTCGCCAGGTTCGGATGCGCGGACGTGCGCGGCACGCCCAGGTAGAAGAACAGGACCGTGGCCGCGTCCTCGGGAATGACGTGGCCGATCGGCGCCCCGCTCGCCCGCAGGCGGTTGGCGTCGAAGCTGCCGCAGTCCATGACCAGCATGGCAAACTCGCCGCTAATGATGCGCGTGGACTCGCCGCAGCGCATCAGCCCGGCGATGTTCTGCGAGAGCTGGGTCACGAACGCCCGCATCTTCTCGGCGCCCCACTCGGGGCGGCTGGCCACACGGTCGAAGCTCGCGGCGTTCAGCGTGGAGGCGATCTTCCCCTTCCACTTCGGGTCGAGCGTGTCCGTCAGCTTCTGCGGCACGTCGCCCGGCGGCACCAGGTTGGTGTTGTAGGTGATCCCCGGCAGGCGGCTGGTGAACTCCACGCCGATGTTGTTGGGCGCGACGAACTGCGGCTGGATGCGCGGCGAGAGCGCGGTGTAGTCGTAGGGCTCCAGCGCGTCGAGGTCGACGAGCGGACCGTAGTGCGACTCCGCGCCCAACAGCACGTCGGTCGAGGCCTTGCGCCCCGCGGCCGCCTCCTGAATGACCCTCCCCGCCATGTCCGTCATCGACGGCCCCGGCGTGAAGTTGAACCGCACGTGCGTGCCGTAGAGCTGATTGAACAGCGCCTCCCAGCGGCCCACGGCCTCGCTTCCGCCGAGCGTGTTGTTGCTCCAGGAGAGGTTCAGCTCGGTCTCGCCGGCCGCTTGCGCCGCCGCGATCAACCGCTCCACTTCCGGGGTGTTGGCGGTCCCGCTGGGAGGCGCCGCGGGCGCGGCGCCGGCCGGCGCCACCCCCGCCCCACCCGTGGGCGCGGCGGCAGGGACAGCGGCCTGGCAGGCAACCACCAGCCACGCCAGCCCGACGAGCGCGAGCGCCTGCCGCCACACCGTTTGCTCCGTTCGACCGCCGGCGCTCGCGCCCCGACCCTGCCCACCGCGCCTCAGTGCGCAGCCCGGCGGGCGCGCAGCCGCGCGAGCTTCTCCTGCAACTGGCGCTCCGCCTCTTCCGCCCGCTCCGGCGTCGGCCACTGCTGGATGACGGTCAGGGTCTTGTCATAGGGGCCGACGGCAAGCTGCTGCCGCAGCTCGTCCGGGTACGCCGAGCAGTGCAGCTCCAGGTGGTTCCCGTCGGGGTCGTTGAAGTAGATCTCGCAGCCCTTCGTGCCGGCGCGCGTCATCGGCCCGACGAACGGCACCCCCCAGTAGCGGAGCTGCTCGACCCAGAGCGCCACGTCCTCGGCGGGGATGTCGAAGGCGTGGTGGGGATGCGACTGGTCGACCGTCGGCTGGCCGTAGTCCTGCTCGAACAGGTCCAGCTCGATGCCCGGGCACAGCGCCACACCGACTTGCAGGCTGCGCGCCAGACCCTTTTGCACGCGGTCCGGCGCCGACTCGTGGTCCACCTCGCAGTTGAAGACCGCCGTGTAGAACCGGGCGGCCGCGTAGCGATCGCGGACCGGGAGCGTGAAGTGGTTGAGGCCGCGGATGCGTACCCGCGCCCCGGCGGGCGCCGACGTGTCCAGCGCCATGACGCACCTCCCTCATGGCCGTGCCGGCCCGGTGGCCGCGACATGGCCGTGATACCACACGCCGGCACTCGGGGCAATCCTTGCGCGCCGGCCGCGGCTCAGCCGCCGGCGATGGCGATGCCGTGCGGGCGCGTGCCGAGCCGACGGCCGCCCTGGGCCGTGACGACCACGGTGTCGCCGAACGTAATCGCGTACTGGCCGTCCGCCGAGACGACGCCCGGCTTGAGCACGAACACCATGCGCTCCTGGAGCGGCACGGCGAGCGGCCCCGGGTCGCGGGCGGAGTCGGTGATGATCGGGCCGTCGTCGCCCTGGCCCCGCCCGTGCATGTTCAGCACGCCCTTCACGCCCGCCGCCGGGCCGCTGCGGGGCGCGATGGCGTCCGCCCGCGCGGCGCACTGTGCCGCCAGCTCCCCGAGCGTCGTGCCGGGCCGGAGCGCCTCTAGCGTCGTGTGGAACAGGTCGTCCTGTACCTTCATCAGCTCGACGTACGCCGGGTCCGGCTGGCCCACGGCCACGGGCACGTCTTGCTGCGCGCGATAGCCCGCCCACGAGGCCTCCAGCTCGTTCAGGATGATGTCGCCCGGCTGCAGCAGGCGGTGGCACGGCCGCGCCTGCGTGCGCCGCGGCCGCGGGCCGGACACCCAGTTGTAGTGGACCGGCAGCTCGGAGCCCGCGCGCAGCATCGCCCCCATCGCCTCGCCCCACACCACCCAGTCGCTCGCGCCGGGGCGCGCCGCGGCGATTTCGGCATCGTAGCCGGCGTCGATGATGTCGTTCGAGCGGGCCAGGAACGCGATCTCTTCCTCGCTCTTCACCCAGCGCGTCTCGACCAGCAGGTCGGTGGCGTCGCGCAGCTCGGCGTCCGGGAAGGCGTCGCGGATCTGCCGGTAAGTGCCGTAGAGGATCGTGCCCTCGGGACTGCGCGTGCCCTCGCCCAGCCCGGCGATGCCGATGACGCGCGGGCTCAGCTCGCGCAGCCGCTCGACGACGACCCTCCCGTAGTTGCGCCGCGCCTCGCGGACGTCGGTCACCCAGTTCTGCACGTTGGGCCAGCGCAGCTTGGCGCTGGTCGCGATGGCCGTGACCGCGCCCTCCAGCGGGAAGACGACGGCGACGTCGGCGTCTCCGCCCCCGCCGACGTGGCTCAGGTAGCGGCTGTTCGCCTGGAAGTCGGTCGAGTGGCCGCTGTTCTGCGGCGTCACCAGCACGTCGATGCCCTGCGCGGCCATGCGCGCCCGCACCGCCGCCCAGCGCCGGTCGCGCTCCGCGAGCGAGAAGCGCGGGTACGGGTCCAGGCCCTCGTCCCAGTCCACGTCGGCCAGGCTGCGGTCCACCGGATAGGTCTGCGCGGTAGCGGTCATGGCCTGCCTCCTCGTTCTCAGCGATGGTCGCGCAACAGCGCGGTCAGCTCCTCGGAGAGCCCCTCCAGCTCCGGATGCTCGGCGACGAACCGCGCGTCCACTTTCAGCGGCGTGATGCCCTTCGCGCGCACGTCGTTCAGCTCGGCCGCCGACTGCGAGCCGGGCAGGCTGACGTGGTCCAGGTACTCGGTCTCGTAGAGCGCGCGCTGGCCGGCCTCGCTCAACAGCAGGTTGACGAACAGCTTGGCCAGGTTCGGGTGCGCGGCGGTGCGTGGCACGCCCAGGTAGAAGACCGCGATCACCGGCGCGTCCTCGGGGATGACGTGGCCGACCGGGCCGCCCTTGGCCTGGCCCTTGTGTACCTCGTAGCCGCCGCAGTCCATCACCAGCATGCCAAACTCGCCGCTCATGAAGCGCGCCGTCTCGCCGCAGCGCACCAGCCCCGAGATGTTCCCCGAGAGCCGCGCCACGTAACGCTTCATGCGTTCGGGGCCCCACTCCGGGCGCGCGGCCACGCGGTCGAAGTTGGCCGCGTTCTGCGTGGAGGCCATGATGTCGCGCCACTTCGGGTTAAGCGCGTCCTCCAGCGTGTGCGGCGCGTCGGCGGGCGGCACCAGGTTGGTGTTGTAGGTGATGCCGGGCAGCCGCGTCGCCACCTCCACGCCGACGTTGTTCGGCGCCACGATCTCGGGCGTGATTCGCGGCGAGAGCTGCGTGTAGTCGTAGCGTTCGAGGACGTCCCGGTCGAGCAGCGGCGCGTAGTGGGTCTCGCCGCCGAGCAGCAGGTCCGTCTCGCTCTTGCGGCCCGTGGCCACTTCCTGGCTCACCCGCGACGACATCTCGGTCATCGTCGGGCCGGGCGTGAAATTGACCTGGATGCTGGTGCCGTAGGTCTGGTTGAACAGAACGGCGAGGCGCTGGGCGCCCTGGCTGCCGCCCAGCGTGTTGTCGCTCCAGGAGAGGTCAAGCTCGTTCTCGCCGGCGTCGCGGGCCGCGGCGAGCAGCCGCGCGACCTCGGGGGTCTGCGACGCGTCGGCCGTCGGGCTCGCCGCGGCCGGCTGGCGGGTGGGCGTGGGGGCCCCCTGGCAGGCCGCCAGGAGCCACAGCGCGGCACCGAGGACGGCGAGCGTGCGCGGCATCCCTGCTCCCCGGGGGCAGCGCCCCCATCATCCTGACGCGCGTCTCCGCGCGCCCGCGTCAGCCCAGCTCGTACAGCTCCTGCGGCCGGGTGCCGAGCCGCTCCGCGCCGTCTTCGCGCACGACCACGACCTCGCCCCAGTGGCCGTAATCGGGCTTGTCGTCCACCCAGACGTTCGGCTTGACCACCATACAGCAGCCCTCGGCCAGCTCCACGTCGAGGAGCGCCGGCGAGTAGTGTCCCGTCACCAGCGGGCCGTCGTCGCCGGTGCCACGCCCGTGCATGAGCAGCCTCGCCACGCCGCGCCCATTCATGGCCGTAACGTTGCCGATCTCCAGCAGCTCCGCCACCCGCACGCCCGGCTTGAGCGCGGCGAACACCCGGTTGAACGCCTCCCAGGCCAGCTGCATCCCATCACGCAGGTCCGGGTGGGCGGGCCCCATCGCGAACGTCTCGTCGATCTGCGCGATGTGGCCGCCCCAGCGCCCCTCGATCTCGATGGCCAGCACGTCGCCGCGCTCTAGGGTGCGGAACGAGGGCTGCTCGACGCGGTGGTAGGTGTTCCCGAGCGGCCCGCTGATCCAGCCGAACATCGGCTGGAAGCTGCCGCCCGCGTCGGCGTTGGCGAACAGCATGTGGGCGAACACGTGCCGCTCCCGCACGCCGGGGCGCGCGTGGTCCAGCACGGCGCGCATGGTCTGCTCCGCCACCGCGGTGCCCTGGCGCAGGAAGTCGATCTCCTCGGCGCTCTTCTGGTAGCGCGCCTCGCCGAGCAGGTCCGTGGCGGAAACCACGCGGGCGTTCGGGAAGGCCTGCTTGATGATCTCGACCGACTGCCAGTTCACCTCCCCCTCGGTCTCGCGGACGTGGCTGAGCAGCCCCGAGGTCAGCCCCGCGATGCCCAGCGTGCCGCGCTCGAAGCCCAGCTCCCGCAGCCGCGCGACGACCGTCGTGCCCCCGGCGCCGCGCCGCGCCGCCCGGATGTCCGTGAGCCAGTTCGACGACGGCCACACGCCGCCGCGCGAGTGCCAGGCCGTCACCTCCCCCTCCAGCGGGAAGACGACGGTCGTCTCGTCCGAGTTCTCGCCGAGCTGCGTCAGGTAGCGGGCGTCGGCCTGGCCCCGGTCGTGGTTGTTCGTACACGGCAGGCAGGCGATGACGTCGATGCCGTCGCGGGCCATCAGCGCCCGCACGCGCGCCCAGCGGCGGTCGCGCTCGGCCACTGAGAAGACGGCGTTGCTCCACTCGGGCGTCCACACGTCAGGCATAGGGTCCCTCCACGGCGTTTGCTTGGTCGCCCAGTTGGCCGACGAGAAAGGCCCGGAACTGCCGGGCGATCGGCGTGAGCGGAGCGTGCCGGCGCCGCACTAGGCAGACCGCGCGCGAGGGCGGCGGCTCCGCGAGCGGCAGCGCCCGCAGCCGCCCCTCCGCCAGCTCCCGGCGCAGCGCCGCCCCGAACAGCACGCCGATGCCGCCGCCCGCCTCGACCAGCCGCTTCACCCCCTCCGGCCCCTGTAGGTCGATCACTCGCGCCGCCGCCAGCCCGCGCGTCTCCAGCTGGCGGACGATCTGCTCCCAGTGCGGCTCCATGAACGGTCCGATCAGCGTCTCGTCGCGCAGGTCTTCCCAGGACACGCGGTCGCGCCGCGCGAGCGGCGAGCCCGGCGCCGCGAAAAACGTTACCGGGTCGTCGTAGAGCGGCTCCAGCAGCAGCTCGCGCGGCTGGACCGTCTGCGGCGCCGCGCCGTAGACGGCGAGATCGTACGTCTCGCTCAAGAAGACCTCGCGGATGTGCCCCGGGCCCAGGATCTGGAGCACCACCTGCGCCTGCGGCACCTCTTGCATGAACGCGCCGATGACGGTCGGCAGCACGTAGTTGCCAGGCGTGCTGGTGGCCAGCAGCCGCAGCGTCCCGGCGTGCCCGCCGCGCAGGTCGGCGAGCAACTGCTCGAACCACTGCTCCTGGCTAAGTACCGCCTGGGCGGCCTGCGCCAGCTCGGCCCCGGCGGGCGTGAGCAGCAGGCGTCGGCCCTGGCGCTCCACGAGCGGGATAGCCGCCTTGCGTTCGGCCGCGCGCAGCGTCTTGCTGACCGCCGGCTGCCCCAGGCACACCGCCTGAGCGATGTTCGCCAGCGTCCGGCCCTCGGCCAGGCTCGCCAGGATGCGCAGCTCCATCAGCGAGAACGCCGTGCGCGGCTCGCGGCGCCCGTTGGCGCGCCGCCCGTCGCGGCTCGCGGCCCCGCACGGCGCCCTCACGTGGTGAAGCCCAGAAAGTTGCCGCTCGGGTCTTTCAGGTACAGCGCCCCGCCCACCCGCTCGAACGGCCCCCCCGTCGCCTCCGCACGGTGCAGGCAGCGCAGCCGCACCTCCTGGCAGCGCGCCGCCAGCGCCTCCAGGCCGCCGGGCCGCAGGCGGAACCCGGTCCGCGGCGTACCCATGAACTGCTCCCGCGGCGGCTCCTGGCGGTGCTCCGTGGCGAGATAGATCCCGAGCACGGCGTCGGGCGCGAAGCGAACGAAGAAGTGCGGGTTCGTGCGCGCCACGCGCGGCTCGTTGTCGTCGGTCATCGCCGCGCTGTACAGGGTGTCCCAGCGTCGCGTGCCGGGCGCGCAGTCGTCCTCGCCGCGCCCCCAGGCGCGCGCCCGCGCGTAGTCGTCCATGTGCCAGCCGACGCGCGTCTCCACCTCGCCGCCGAGCAGCTGCGTGTAGAACACCTCGGCCCACTCCAGGTCGTAGACCTCGACGGCCGCATGGTCGATGCCGCGCGTCGGCCCGGCGACGAGCTGCACCCGGTTCCCGTCGGGATCGGCGCAGTAGCGATTCTCGTCGCGCTCGGCCGGGCGATCTTCGTGGTACCGCCGGACAGGCACGCCGGCAGCCGCCAGCCGCCCCTCGACCGCCGCCAGCTCCGCTCGCGGGAGGCGATACGCCGCGTGGCAGCCGCTGTCCGGGCGCGTGGCCGGCGCCGGGCGCTCGGCCAGCACCACGTGCTGGCGCTCGCCCACGCGCAGCCGCGGCCCCTCGGCCATCGTGCCCGCCGGCTCGAAGCCCAGCAGCTCGCCGTAGAACCGGCGCGCGCGCGCCGTGTCGGCCACCTCGATCACGAGGTCGCCGTAGGCTTCGATGAGTCCCAGCCCGCTCGTCGGCGCCGGGGTGCGGATGTCGACCCAGACCGCGGCCATGGCCCACTACCTCGTCACGACTGATGTGCCATGCCTGGGGATACCCAACGCATGGCAGCCGACCGTTGCTCGCGCGCTACCCTGCGTCGAGCGCCACGCCGCTGCGCACGGCGTCCCGCCGCCAGCAGACTTCGATGAAGTTGCCGCCGGGGTCCTGGAAGTACACCGACTCCCCAAACGGCCCCTGCTCGGGGTGGGTGACCGGGCCTTCGAACGGCACGCCCCGCGCCCGCAGGCGCTCGACGACCAGCGGGAACGCCGCGCGGTCGACCCGGAAGGCATGGCGGAAGCCGTTGGTGCCCCGCGGCTGGTCGGCCGGAGGCATCGGCATGGGCCCGTGGGGCAGCACCACCGCGAACAGCCAATCGCCCATCACGAACGACGTGTGGACCGAGCGGCCGCGGCGCGCGTCGTCGGTGTTGAAGTTGACGCGGTTCGTGATCTGCGCGCCGAAGATGTCGGCGTAGAACTCCTCGGCGGCCTTCAGGTCGACGACGTCGATCCCGCTGTGGCTGATGCTCTCGATCTGCGCCATGCGCGCCTCCTCGCCGCGCCCGCCCGGTTCAGGCGGGCGCCTGTTCGCTCACGTCCTGGGGGACCGGCGTGACGACGGGCGGCTCGTCCGCCGTGCGCTCGATCACCACGTCGGTGTCCACCAGCACGCGGCCGTCCGCGCCGATCGTCACCGGGTTCTGCCGCAACGGGGCCACGCCGGGCAGGTGGCCGGTGTGGTCGCCTTGCAGGTTGTAGGTGGCGCCGTGGAAGGCGCAGAAGAACCGCCAGTGCTGCGGCTGATAGGCCGTCAGCCCGTTGGCGTGGCGGCACCAGCGCGAGAGCGCCAGGAAGCCGCCTTTCTCACGGACCAGGAAGAAGTTACCCTCGCGGAAGACCGTTACCGACCCCACCGCGAACTGGTCCGCCGGCCCGCAGTCCACCACGCCCACGCCCGGCTTCAGCAGCTCGTGCTGCTCGGGGCCGAACGCCTGCACCTGCCAGCGGTGGTCGTCGGGATCGCTGACGTCGAACGAGTACTCGCCCTTCGCCCGGAACGCGGCCCGCGCGTCGGCGATGTCGTAGCCCGCCGCCGCGAGCCGTTCCTGCGCCGCGCGGAACTGGTCCATCGTGAGCAGGAAGGCGTGGTGGATCGCCGTGGTGTTCGGACGCCGCGGTTGCGGCCGATCCACCTCGACCAGCACCACCGTCTGGCCCGTGCCCAGCCGCAGCACCGTGTGGGGCTGGGGCTCCGCCATCAGCCCGCGTCCCACCAGGTCCAGGCCCATGACGTCCCGGTACCAGCGCTCCGAGCGGTCGAGATCGCTGACCTCCAACACCAGGTGGCTGAAGCCGAGGCAACTCAGCCCGCCGTCGCCCGCGCACGACGCGGCGTGCCCATCGTAGTGCAGCTGATCTCCGTGGCTCACGGTGCGCCTCCTCTATGGATGCTCGTGCCGGCCGGGCGGTCGGTACGCTATGGGCGCCTCATTGCTGCTTTTGCAGGATCCGCTGCAGCTCGGCGGCGGTCTGCTCCAGCAGCTTGTCGTCGTTGCGCTGGTAGAACGCGACGTCGGCCTCCGTCGGCCTGACGCCGCGCGCCTGTAGCGCCTCGATCTCACTCGCGCTCTTCGAGCCAGCGACCAGCGGATGGTCCACCAGCTCGGTGTCGAAGAGGATGTCCTGTCCCTCGCGTCCCAGCATGTAGTTGATGAACAGCTTGGCGGCGTTGGGATGGGGCGCGTTCTTCGGCACGCCCACGTACCAGTACACGAGCAGCGCGGCGTCGGCGGGAATCACGTGGCCCAGCGGCGCGCCCTTCGCGGCCGCGCTGCGCCACTCGGCACCACAGTCGATCGCGAACAGATCGTACTCGCCGCTCGCGATCCGGTCCAGCTCGCTGCAGCGGAGGACGCCGGCAATCTGCTGGGCCAGCCGCGTCACGTACTCCTTGGTACGCTCCTCCCCCCACAGCTCGGGCGAGGAGAGCTTGTCGAAATGCGCCGCGTAGGGCGTCGAGGCGATGCGCCCCTTGTACTGGGGCTGCAGGAGATCGGCGAGGCTCGTCGGCACGTCGCGCACGCGGTTGAGGTTGTAAGTGATGCCGGGCGCGCGCGCCGCCAGCTGAACGGCGACGCCCTGGGGCGCCACCAGCCGCGGGTCCTGCACGTTCGGTGCCCACGCCGCCCAGTCCACCGCTTCCAGGGCATTGGCGCGCATCATCGGGACCACGTGCTCGGACGACCCGATGAAGACGTCGGTGGAGGCCGGGCGCCCCGACTGCTGCTCCTGGATCAGCCGGTTCATCAGCTCGGGCATCGCCGGGGCGGGCGTGTAGCGGACGTCCAGGTTCAGACCGTAGGCGCGGTTGGCGCCCTCGCCCCAGCGTGGGACGGACTCACTCGAGCCGGCCAGCGGCGCCAGGATCGTCAGCTCGCCCTCCTGGCGCGCGGCCGCAATTACGGCCTCTAGCGTGCCCGCCGGGGCCGATGGCTCGGCCGCCGCGGCGGCCGGCGGGGCGGCCGGCGGCCGAGCCGGTGCCGTACAGGCCGCCAACGTAAGCAGCACGACCAGCCCCGAAACCGTCCCACGCCTCATCGCCCCACCTCCCGGCCAGACCCGGCCTGGTGCGCGACGTCACGCTACATCGGTTATCGCGGGCGTTGAGCCAGGCGGTAGGGCCGGGGCTCGTCCCCTGCCGCCCGGCCGACCCTGCCCGGCTCGATCATCCTGAAAACCGCTGTAGCGTCGTTCGCCCGCTCGCCCGGAGTGCCAGCGCCTCCCGGTGTGACCTTGGAGTATAGTAGCGCCGAGTGTTGCCTTCAATTTCCAGATTTTTCTGCTTTGATTCCTTGTCGGCATGTATTGCCGGGCACGGCCGGCCATGGCCGGTTTAGCGTCCTCGCTGGACGCTGTCGTAGCTACCGTTCGTCATTCGCCCGTTCGCCACCGCCCGGGCTAGCCCGCCACCTCATTCGTTAGCCTTGACGCACCACCTGCGTTATGATGCCTGCACGGCCATTCCCTGTCACTGGAGGGCTCGTCATCTCCAGGCCACACGACGTGTCCTGGCGGACCCCAGCGGGGCGTCGCGGGCAAGAGGAGCGACCCACCATGCACCCACCGCGCGTCGTCGCGCTCGCCGCGCTCGTCCTGAGCCTGCTCGGCTGCCAGGCCCCGCCGCCCGACCGCCCGAGCGTGCAGCCGGCGGCCCAGCCGGCTGCCGCCGCCACGCCCGCGCGCGTGCCGGTGCGCCTGGCTCAGGCCTACGTCGCCTCGTCGCTCATCCCGCTCTGGCTGGCCCAGGAGAACGGCTACTTCCGCGAGCAGGGCCTGGACGTGGAGGCGCTGCTGATGCGCGGCTCCATCGAAGGGGTGCAGGCGCTCGCCGCGGGCGAGGTGCAAGGGCTGCTAACGGCGCCCACCCCGGCCACGATCGGCGCCGCTATCCAGGACCCCGACATCGTCATTTTGGGGACGCTGAGCAACCGACTGCAGTATCAATTCGTGTCCAACGTCCCCACGGTGCCGGAGCTGCGGGGCAAGCGTATTGGTATCTCGCGCCCGGGCGATGCGTCGTACTCGCTGGCGGTGCAGACGCTCGAACGCTACGGGCTGGGCGTGCAGGACATCCAGTTCGCGTCGGTCGGCAACATCCCCGAGCGCCTGGCGGCGCTGGTGTCGGGCCAGGTCGACGGCACGGTGGTGACGACACCGCTGAACGTGCAGGCCGTGAAAGCCGGCTTCTATCAGGTGGCCGACCTGGGCGATCTGGGCATCCCGTACATCGCGACGTCGATCCACATGAAGCGGAGCTATGCCGAGCAGAACCCCGCGGTCACCGACGGCCTGCTGAAAGGCTTCATGCAGGGCGTTCACGCGGTCGTCGCCCAGCCCGCGCAGGCGAAGGCGCTGTTCACGAAGTACCTCGATCTGCGCGACGAGGACGAGCTAGAGGCGGCTTACCAGACGAACGCGCTGGGCGGCGAGCGCACGCTGGCGCCGTCGATGTCGGGCCTGCAGGACGTGATCACCCAGCTCGCCGCCGAGAACCCCGGCGCGGCGGGGATGCGCGCGGAACAGTTCGTCGACCTGCGCGCCGTCCAACAGATCGAAGCGAGCGGGTTCGTGCAGCAGCTCTGGGACCAGTAGGTCCGCGTGGACAGCCAGATGCCTCCCCCGCCAGCGCGGGAGCGCGCGCCCTGCGAGGAGCAATGACACTGATCATCTCGCGCGACGACGTCGAGCGCCTGCTAGCCGCCGAGGGCGCCGCGCTCTACGAGTCGCTGATCCAGCACGTCCAGGCCGGCTATGAGCAGCTAGCCGCGGAGCGCGTCCTGCAGCACCGCCGCGTCTACCTGCGCCTGCCCGACGCCGAGAAGCGCCGGCCGCCCGGCCTGTTCTCGATGTCGGCCCTGCTGCCGGATTCCGGCATCATGGGCACGCGCCTGCTGGCGCTGGCCGGCCGCGCCGGGCAGGGGCAGGGCCTGCTCGTGCTGTTCGATTATCGTCAGGCCCGCTGCCTCGCCATCCTCGACGACTCGACGCTGCACAACTACCGCACCGGCGCGCCCTCGGCCGTGGCCACCCGCCGGCTCGCGCGGCCAGAGTCGCGCGTCGTCGCCTGCATCGGCAGTGGTCGCCTGGCCACCGGCGGCCTCGCCATGATCTGCCACACGCTGCCCCAGGTCGAGACCGTCCGCGTCTACAGCCGCTCGGCCGAGCACCGCACGGCCTTTGCCCGCCACATGGCCCAGACGCTGGGGCTCGACGTGCAGGCGGTGGACAGCAGCGAGGCGGCGACCGTCGAGGCGGACGTCATCCTCACCGCCACCGACGCCGACCGGCCGGTCGTGAGCGACGCGGCCGTGCAGCCCGGGACGCACATCAACATCCTGGCGCGGAACGAGGTGGAGATGGCCACCTTCCGGCGCGGGAAGGTGGTGACTAGCGTGACGGCGCTGCTTCAGGAGCACGACCCGCCCTGGCACGAGCCGCTGCCCGAGTCCTGGGTCCACGCCGAGCTGGGCGCGGTCCTGACGGGTCGCGCCGCGGGCCGCGAGTCGGCCGACGAGATCACCATCTTCATCGGGAGCGCGCCGCTCGCCATGTGGGACGTGGCGGCGGCCGCCGCGTTCTACGAGGCGGCCCGGCGCCTGGGCTGCGGCACCGAGGTGGACATCGGCTCGTTCGGCGTGCCGCCCCGCGCCGGGGATGGCGCCGCGCGCGCGTAGCGCGCAAGCGCCGAGTGTGCACCACGCCAGTCGGAGTCCCAGTGGCCCTACTCGCGCCTAGCGCGGACAGGAGGCGACAATGCGAGCGCTTCTTCCGACAAGCCTGCTGGCGGCCGGGGGCCTGGTCCTGGCCGCGCTCGCCTGTGCCCCCGCGGCCCGGCCGGCGGTGCCCGCGGCCGGCGGTGCGCCCACCGCCCCGGCGCCGGCTGCCTCGGGCCCCGACGAGCGGCAGGCGCTGATCGCGGCGGCGCGCGATGAGGGCCAGCTGGTGCTCGTCTGGAGCGACACGACCATCGGCGGTCGCAAGGCGGCCGAGCGCCTCATTGAGGGGTTCAACCGCTACTATGGCCTGGACCTGGCGCTGCAGTTCACGCCCGGCCCGCCGATGCCCGAGATGGCGGCGAAGATCGCCCAGGAAGCACAGGCGGGCCGTCGCGCGTCGAGCGACATCCTGCTCGGCACCGAGGGCCACATGGTGGCCGCCAATGAGGCCGGGGCGCTGGTGCCCGTCGATTACGGCTGGGCCGAGAACGTGCGCCCCGATCTGGTAGCGCCGGGCGGGATCGCCGTCGAGATCGCCTCGGCCATGCCGAGCATCGTCTACAATACGCAGCGCGTCAGCGACGCGGAGGCGCCACGCGCCCTGGCGGACCTGCTGAAGCCCGAGTTCAAGGGGCGCATCGCCGGCACGCCCTATGGCGCGCTCTTCGACGTCTTGAGCAGTCCCGAGGCGTGGGGCCGGCAGCGCGTGCTCGACTACGTCACGCGGCTCGCCGACCAGACGTCCGGGCTCATCCGCTCGGGCGAGCTGGACCGCATCGCGAGCGGCGAGTTCGACGTCCTGGCGCTTAGCAGCAACGACTACGACGCGCGCGCCCGCCAGGCGCAGGGGGCGCCCCTGGCCTTCGCCGTGCCTACGGACGCCCCGCTGGTGCAGTACAAGTACATGGCCGTGCCGAAGACCGCTGCCCACCCGAACGCGGCCAAGCTCTGGATCAACTACCTCCTCAGCCGTGAGGCGCAAGACGTGCTGTACGAGACCTCGTTCGCCGATCTCAATCGCCTGCCTGGCTCGAAGACCGCCGGCCCGATCGAGGCCCTCAAGCAGAGCGGCGCGCAGCCCCTGGAGATCGACATCCCCTTCCTGCTGCGCAACGACCCCCAGGAGATGGATGACGTGCGCAACGAAGTGCAACGCATCCTCCAGAAACAGCGCTAGCGCGCGCCCCCGCGCACAGACAACGGGCTCGTTCGCGAGCGCGGCGGTGGTCGTCCGCGCTCAGGTGCTCGGGGCGCCGCGGCGTCGGCGCGGGGGGAGCAGCGCACGCGGCCTGGCGCTGAGGCGTGAGGTAGTGCGAAGATCACGCTGGGAGCGCGCTGGGGAGCCCCGCGCGCGTGTCCCGTAGCGGGCGTCCCGCCGACGGAGCGACAATGGCCGGCATCCTCGAAGTGCGGAATCTCGAAAAGCGCTACGGGACCGCGCGCGCGGTCGACGGCGTGAGCTTCGACCTGGCAGAAGGGCAGGTGCTCACGTTGCTCGGTCCGAGCGGCTGCGGCAAGAGCACGACGCTCCGCCTGGTGGCCGGGCTGGAGGAGCCGGACGGCGGCGAGATTCGCCTGCACGGCCGCGTCGTGGCCGCGGCCAGCCCGCGCGTCTTCGTCGCGGCCGAGAAGCGCAACCTGGGGCTGGTGTTCCAGTCCTACGCCGTCTGGCCCCATTTGACCGTCGCCCAGAACGTCGCTTACCCTCTCGAGCTGCGCAAGGTGCCGCGGGCGCAGATTCGATCGCGCGTCGACGAGGTCCTGCGCCTCGTCGGGCTCGATGGCCTGGCCGATCGGCCGGCCACGGCGCTCTCGGGCGGCCAGCAGCAGCGCGTGTCGCTCGCCCGCGCGATCGTGTACGAGCCCGACATCCTGCTGCTCGACGAGCCGCTCTCCAACCTGGACGCGCAGCTACGCCAGGAGATGCGTGTCCAGCTCAAGGCGCTGCAGGCGCGGCTGGGCACCACCATTCTCTACGTGACCCACGACCAGGTGGAGGCAATGGCGCTCTCCCACGCCGTCGCGGTAATGCGCCAGGGCCGCATCGAGCAGCTCGGCTCCCCCGCCGAGGTCTACGAGGCGCCGGCCTCGTATTTCGTGCACAGCTTCGTCGGGCGACTGCTAGCGTTCGACGGCGTGGTCCGGCGCGAGAACGGCAGCGCCTGGATCGAGCTGGACGCCGCGAGCCGGCTGCCGTTGAGCGAGCCGGCGTCGCTCGCGGCGGGCACGCGGGTGCGCGTGGCGCTGCGCCCCGAGGACGTGCAGGTGGCGGCCGCGCGCGCCGGCTCGGTCACGGATGAGCTGGTCGGGGAGCTGGCCGAGCTGGTGTACTGCGGCGGTCACTTCGAGGCGGCCGTGCGCGTGGGCGCGAACGAGGTCGTGCTCGAGCTGCCGAAGGAGCTGGCCGTGGCGCGGGGCCAGCGCGTCGCCCTGCGCTGCGCCCCCGGGAAGGTGCGAACGTGGCCGGTGTAGGCGCGGAGCGCCCGGGGGATGGAGGTTGGGGCGTGGGGGTGAGGGGCGAGGCCGCGACGCGCGTCGCTCACCCTCCATTTCCTATCCCCCATCCTCCCTTCCGCGTGGTGGCTGGACTGCTCCTGCTGCTCGGCGTGGCCGTGTTCACCCTCGGCCCGGTCCTCTTCGTCGTGTTCGGCAGCTTCGACGTCGCGAAGCCGGGCGAGCCCGCGCGCTGGGGACTCGACGCCTGGCGCCAGGCGCTGATCGAGAGCCCGCGCACCCAGGGCGCGATCGTCACCAGCTTCCTCTTGTCGCTGCGCGCGCCGCTCGGGGCGCTGATCGCCTTCTTCCTGGCGTGGCTCATTATCCGCACCCGCCTGCCGGCGCGGGGCCTGATCGAGTTCGCGTTCTGGGTGGCGTTCTTCATGCCGGCCCTGCCCGTCACCCTCGGCTGGATCCTGCTGCTCGACCCGAAATACGGCCTGGTCAACCAGGCCCTCCAGGGCCTGCCGGGGGTTCCCGCACCGCCGTTCGACATTTACTCGGTGGGCGGCATCCTCTGGATCCACATGACCGCCGCCACCGTGCCGGTCATGGTGATCCTCCTCGGGCCGGCCATCCGCCAGCTCGACGCGTCGCTCGAGGAGTCGGCGCGCGTGTGCGGCGCGAGCCCGCTCCAGATCTTCCGCAAGGTGACGCTGCCGCTGCTCGCGCCCGCCATCCTGGTCGCCTCGCTCGCGGGGTTCATCCGCGGGCTGGAGGCGTTCGAGGTCGAGCAGCTCGTCGGGCGCCCGGCGGGCATCTACGTCTACTCCACCCGCATCTACGACCTCATCACCTGGGAGCCGCCGCTCTTCCCCGAGGCGATGGCGCTCAGCACCTTCGTCCTGAGCATCCTGGTGGTCATCGCCGTCGTCTACCAGCGCACGGCCGGCGGACGCCACTACGCGACCATCACCGGGCGGGGCGTGACCTTCCGCCGCCTCACCACCGGTCCCTGGCGCTACGCCGTCGCCGCGCTGCTGCTGCTCTTCCTGGCCGTCGCGGTGCTGCTCCCCACGACGATGCTGGTGATCGGCTCGTTCATGAAGCTGTTCGGCTTCTTCACCATCGCCGACCCGTTCACCACGCGCCACTGGGAGACGGTGCTGCGCGATCCGGTGTTCCTGACCGCGGTGCGCAACTCGCTGGTGATCGCGCTCGGCACCGCCGCCGTCGGCACGCTGCTCTACGCCGCCCTGGCCTACGTGCTCATGCGCTCGCGGCTCGTGGGACGCGGCCTCACCGACCTGCTCGCCTGGCTGCCCTGGACGGTGCCCGGCATCCTGCTGGGCATCGGGCTCCTGTTCGTGCTGCTCAGCGTACCGGCGCTGGCGCTGTTCTACGGCACGGTGCTAGTGATGATCCTCGTGCTGATCGTGAAGGACCTGCCGATCGGCACGCACATGATGAAGACGTCGATCGGCCAGATCGCGCGCGAGCTGGAGCACTCCTCGCGGGTGTGCGGCGCCGGCGGGCTCACGACCTTCCGCCGCATCGTTCTGCCGCTCATGCGCCCGATGCTGGTGAGCATCTTCGTCCTCGTCTTCATCGCCGCGCTGCGCGACATCAGCACCACGATCCTGGTGGTCACGCCGAACACGCGCCCGCTTTCCATTCTGATGTTGGAGTACTCGCAGTCGTCGGCGCTCGAATCGGCGGCGGTGATCGGCGTGATGCTCATGGGGCTCATGATCGTCGTCGCCCTGGTGGCCCGCCGCCTCGGCCTCCGCGTGGCCGAGGAGCCCTGACCGGCCGCGACCGGCGGCGGCGTTGCCCCGCCGCCGCGCCGGCGCCCTGGCTCGAGCCCCGCGGGGCTCGACAGCGGACGAATCAGCCTGGCCAGGGGAAGGGGCCGCCGGCCTTGACCCGGATCTGCACGGATGCCGACGTGCCGAGCGGCAGCACCGTGTCGCCGCTGTCGACGAGGATCTTGACCGGCACCCACTGCGTCACCTTGTTGAAGTTGCCGGAGACGTTCTGCGCCGGCAGCAGCGAGAACGTGGCGGCGCTCGCCGGCGTGACCGCGTCGACGCGCCCCGTGAAGGATTGCCGTAGCGCGTCCGAGTAGACCTCCACGGTCTGGCCGGGCTGGACCCGCTGCACCTCGTTCTCGTCCACGTTGGCGTTCACCCAGACGCGCTGTGGATCGACGAGCGAGTAGATGGGCTGGCCCGCGCTCACGGTCGCGCCGACGTTGGCCGACCGCGCCGCGACGATCCCGCTGAACGGGGCACGCACCGCGGTCTCCGCGTTGGCGCTGCCCGTCTGCCCCTGAAGCGGCGTGTTGCCGAGCGGCACCGCGCCGACCTGTTGCGGCACGGCGACGACGGCGATCACCTGGCCCTGCTGCACGGATTGCCCGACGTCGACGGCCGTCGAGACGACGCGGCCCGCGTTCAGCGCTCCCACCTGCACCAGATCGCCCGTGACCTGCGCATTGTCTGTGCTCACAAAGTAGGTCGACTCGTACCAGTGGCGATAGCCGATGACCAGGCCGACCAGCGCGGCGATCACCAGGGCCGGCACGATCAGCCGCCGGCGCCAGCGGCGAGAGCGCGGCGGGGCGGCCGCGGCCGCCGCACCGTCCTCGGCCGCCGTCGCCTGCCCGTAGTTCGCCTCCGGCGCCACGACCTCGATGCTCCGCCCGCGGGGCGCGTGCCGCCGACTGGCCGGGCGCGGGTGGGGCCGCGCCCGGGCGCGCGCGGCCCGATGCGCCGTCGGCCTACGCACCGAGCTACCTCCTCCGCCGCCTCCGCCGCGCGTGGTGGCTCGCCGAAACGCTGAGCAAATGTCGGACCACCCGCTCAGCTGGACGCGGCGCCCCGGATGCGCACGGGATCGCCGTCGCTCAGCGCCCCCTGTCCGTCCACCACCACCTGGTCGCCCGGCGCCAGGCCGCTGACCACTTGCGTGCGCTGGCCGTCGGACACGCCGAGGTCCAGCGCGCGGAACTGCGCCTTCCCGTCCACGACCACGAAGACGCCGCTCTGGCCGCCGCGCTGCACGATCGCCGCGTTGGGCACCAGGATGGCGCCCTCCGCACTCGTCTGGCTGATCTGCACTTGGGCGAGGATGCCCGGCCGGAGCGCGTCGGCAGGCTGGGTGGGCACCAGCTTCGTCTCGAACGTGCGATTCCGGGTATCGGCCGCGGGCGCCACGCTGGTCACGACCGCGGGGTACTGATGCCCCGGATCGGAGGCGACCGCCAGCAGCGCCGGGCGGCCTACGGCGATTTGCTGCACGCGCGCGTCCTCGACGTTCACCACGACCTCGACCTCGTTGGTGTCGAGCGTGACGACCGGCGTCGTCGGGCTAGCCAGCGCGCCCTCCGAGAGCAGCTTCGCCGACACCACCCCGTCGAATGGCGCGACGATCTCCGCCTCGGCGGCCTGGGCCTGGGCCAGATTGTAAGCGCCGCGGGCCTGCGCGACCGTCGCCTGCGCTTGCTGTAGGTCCTCGGGCCGGTAGGGCTGGGCGCGGAGCGCGGCGGTCTCCGCGGCCTGTCCCACGGCGTCCTGCTGCTGCCGGACCTCCTCGGCGGTGTAGGGATAGCGCCGCAGGTTGAGCGTCTGCACCGCCTGGTCCACGGCCGAGACGGCGGCCTGGATGTCCGCGGCCTTGGGCCCCGCCAGCACGTCGGTTAGGCGGCTCTGCGCACTCGCCAGGTTCGCGTTGGCCGTATCGACGGCCGCGCGCGCGTTGGCCACGTCGGCGGCCGCGGGGTTCTGGAGCGCGGCCCGCCGGGCGGCGGCCTGGGCCAGGTTGCCGCGCGCGGCCTGGATCGCCGCCTCGGCGGCGCGCACGTCCTCGGGCGTCCCGCCGGCCCGCAGCACCTCCAGCCGCGCCTGGGCGGCCCGCAGCGCGGCCGTGGCGGTGTCCACGGCGCTGCGGGCCGATGCGACCGTCTCCGGGGCCGGATTGCGGAGCTGCTCCTGGCGCGCGAGCGCCGCCGAGAGGTTGGCCTGGGCCGTCTCGACCGCCGTGCGCGCCGTCTGGACCGTCTCCGCGGTCGGGTTGAGGATCTCCTGGAGCTGCACCTGGGCGGTCGCCAGGTTCGCCTGGGCCTGCTCAAGGTTCGCGGTGGCGGCCGCGATTTCGGTCGGGCCGGGGCCCTGCGGCGCGACGCCAGGCAGGCTCTCCTGGGCGGCGAGGAGCGCGGCCTGCGCCTGCTGCAGCGCGCTCTCGGCGGCGGCGCAGGTCTGGCTGACCAGGGTCGTGCCGCAGGCCGCGCTGACGGCCGCCTGGGCCACGGCCACCTGCTGGTTTAGGGCCGGCAGCTCCAACGTGGGGTTGCTGACGCCCACCGGATTGGTCTGGCCGCGCAGCTGCGCCAGGGCCGTGCGCGTCGCCTGGAGCTGGGCGTACGCCGTGTTCACCGCGGAGGCCGCTGCCTGGCGTTCCGTGGGGGAGCCGCCGCCGAGCACGGTCGCGAGGTGCTGCCGCGTGGCGTCCAGCGCAGCCTGCGCGCTCTCGACCGCGGCCTGTGCCGCGACCTGGTCGGAGACCGTGCCGCCGGCGAGGATCTGCGCCAGGCGCTCGTTTGCCGCGTCCAGATTCGCCTGGGCGGTGTCCACGGCCGCCTGGGCCGCCTGCAGCTGGTCGGGCGCGGGATTGCGCAGCGCCTCGCGGCGGGCAAGCGCGGCCTCGACATTGGCCTGGGCCGTCACGATACCGGCCTCGGCCGCCTGCTGCTCTTCGGGCGCCCCGCCGCCGAGGAGCTGTGCCAGGCGCTGGTTCGCGCTCTGGAGATTGGCCGCGGCCGAATCCGCGGCGGCGCGCGCCGTGTCCACCTCGGCCGCCGTCGGGCCTTCCAGGAGCTGGCTCAGGCGGGTCTGGGCCGCCGCCAGCGCCGCCTCGGCCGTGGCCACGTCCTCCGTCCGGCCGCCGCCCTGCATCTGCTGGAGCCGCGCCTGCGCGGCGTCGAGCGCCTGCTGCGCCGCCCGGACATCCTCGGGACGGGCGCCCGCCTGCATGAGAGCGAGGCGGGCTTCGGCGGCTTGCAGCGCTCCCTGCGCTTGCTCGACCTGAGCGTTGAGCTGCGTCCGGTCGAGCACCGCGATGAGGTCCCCAGCCCGCACCTGGCTGCCGACGTCCACCAGCAGCTGCTCGATGCGGCCCGTCGCCCGCGGCAGCACGTTCACGCTCGCCCGCGGCTCCACCGTCCCGGTGTAGCTGAGCGCCTCGCTAATGGCGCCCCGCTGCACCGTCTGGACCTGGACAGGGACCGCCGCCTGGGCCTGGCTGCTGGCGGGGGCTACCTGATGCCCGCAGCCCGCGAGCGCGAGCAGCGGGACCAGCAGGAGGACGCGCGCGCCCCCGCCCGTGTGGCGAGTGGCTCGTGGCGAGAGGGACCGCGCGGCCTTACGCATGTTGCACCTCGCCCTAAGTGTCTGGCGAGGCGAGTGTGCCGGTTGGGCTACGCCCAACCGGCACACTCGCCTGGAGCTTGCTTCGCGTCGCGGGAGAACGGCCCGGCCGCCGGGTGGGGGCGCCGCGCGGTGCCCCCCACCCGCAAGCAGCCTCCTACCGGCCGTGCCCGCCCCTGGCAAGTTCCGTACCAGCGCCGCGAGGAGCGCCCGACGATCAGAAAGCGTTCGGGCCGCCGCCCACGAAGGTGGGCCAGCTGCCGCAGCCGTCGACCACCGTGAGGGGCACCGTGGTGGCTTGCCCGACCGTCGCGTGGTGGACCGTGAAGGTCGTCAACTGGGTCTCTAGCGGCAGGGTGATGGTCCGGTTCCCCGAGAACTCAGGGGTTCCCGCTACGTCGATCAGCGCGTTGGTGGCCGCGCCGAACTGCAGTTGCTGCAGGCGCGCGTTGCCGCCCGCCGCCACGGTGACGCTGAGCTGGTTGGCCCCGGCCGGCTGGACCGTGACCCGCACCGCCGGCCGCGGGGAGCAGACCGCGGTGGGCGTGGGCGTGGCGGTCGGGGCCCCGACGACGGTCGGGGTCGCCGTCGCGCCCGGGTTGGTCGTCGGGGTTGGGGGCAGGACCGGCGTGTTCGTCGCGGTGGGCACGGGCGTTGGGGTGCTGGCGACGAAGCAGCACAGCGCCAGCCCGTGGCCCTCGCCGGCGGCCACCGCTGTGGCGCCGTTCAGGCCGCTCACCTGGACCCGGATGTCGCTCTCGCCCCCCGACGTGCCGGTGCCCAGCTCGCCAAATTCGTTTCGGCCCCACGACCAGACGGTGCCGTCGCCGCGAAGCGCCAGGCTAAAGGCATCGCCGGCCGCGACGGCCACCACGCCGGGGAGGGCGCTGACCGGCACCGGGGTGGTCCGGATGTCCCCCGACGTGCCGTTGCCCAGCTGGCCGGACTGGTTGGCGCCCCAGGCCCAGACGGTGCCGTCGCTTTTCAGGGCCAGGGCGTGAAAGTACCCCGCCGCGATGCCGACGATGCTGCTCAGGCCGCTCACCTGCACCGGGGTACTGCTATCCGTCGTCGAGCCGTTGCCCAGCTGGCCCGAGTCGTTGGCGCCCCACCCCCACACCGTCCCGTCGGTCCGCAAGGCCAGGATGTACTTCGACCCCGCCGCGATGGCCCGGACGCCCGTCAGGCTATTGGCTTGCACCGGAACCGTGCTGTAGGACAGGGTCGAGCCGGTGCCCAGCTCGTGGCGATCGTTGATCCCCCACGCCCAGACCGTGCCGCTGCTCGTCAGCGCCGCGCTAAACTGGGTGCCCGCCGCGACCGCCGTGACGCCGCTCAGCCCCATCACCTGCCCGGGGACGCTGCTCCCAGTGCTGGTGCCGCCATTGCCCAGCTGGCCATAGGTGTCGCCGCCCCAGGCCCAGGCCGTGCCGTCGCCCTTCACGGCCAGACTGTGGTCGAACCCCGCCGCGATGCCGACCGCCCCGCTCAGGTCGACCACCTGGCCGGGGGTGGGAATGCACGCGCAGCCGCCAGTGCTGGTCGTGCCGTTGCCCAGCTGGCCACTGCCATTGTTGCCCCAGGCCCAGACGGTGCCGTCGCTCCGCAGCGCCAGGGTGTGCCCGTTACCCCCCTCCAGCGCCGTGAGGTTGCTCAGGCCAGGGACCTGGCCGGGAGAGGGGTTGCACGAGGGGCACGAACCGACACCGGCAGTCGTGCCGTTGCCCAGCTGGCCGCTGAAATTGGTGCCCCAGGCGAAGGCGTTGAGCGACGTGCCCTGCGCCGCGACCCGCCGCAGGGCCGCCCCGCTCAGCTCGTCCACGGCCCCCGCCGGCGCCCCCCACGCCGCGCTGCCCGGGAACACGCCGATTCCCTGGGCCGCCAGCGCAAGGATGAGCCCGATGCCCGCCAGCGCCCCACCGAAACCGCCCCTAGCCCACCGCATGGATTCCCCTCCTCCTGTCCGGTCGGCCTGGCGCCGGCGGTCGTCGGCTGCGCCTGGACGCGCCCGCGGCACGGTCCGAGTCCGCCGCGCGCGGTTGCCCCTGGCAAGGCAACAGCGGCCGCGGGCGAGGACAGCCGGCGCGTCGCCCCCCTTCGACGAGCGCGGCGGGCGGCACACCCGCCAGGATGCCGACCGAAAATAGCGACCGGCAGCATAGCCGAGCCATCCCCTCGCGAACGATTCCAGCCCAGGGGCTCGCGCCGGATCGCGGGCGGGGCAAGCTCTCGCCCGCAGGCGCGGAGGCGGCCGGAGGCCGAAGGGGGCGCTAGCGCGATGCGCGGCCCACACGCTAGGAAGCGGCTGGCGCGTGTCCGGCGAGTAGCGGGGCCGGGGTTACGGTTCCACCGTGAAGGGAACGCGGTTCGACTCGCGGCCGTCGTCCTGCAGGTAGACATCGTAGCGGCCAGGATCGCGGTACAGCTCGGGGGGCACCGAGACGGTGAGGGGACAGCCCTTGTCGTCGGCAACGGCCAGCACCTGGCCGGCGAGCATGACGGCCGTGCCCGGTCGAGCGCCGGCGCAATCGACAAAGAGCCGCGAGGGGCCAAACGGCTCGTTATTGAAGCCCTGGCCAGCCCGCGTGCCCGTGGGCTGGACCCTGTTCATCTGCAGGCGACCGGGCGCCTCGGACCAATCGAACACCGTGAAATAGCCGGGGAACACCACCTGCTGGATTACGGCGTAATCGACCTCTTGCGCCCGCGCGACGCTTCGCGTCACCACGATCCGGGCCGCGCTCGCCTTGGTGGCCGGCCAGGCCGCGCCGACGACCACTTGCTCGTGAAGGTCCTGGCCCGCCCAGACTCGGTCCCAGCCATGCTCGGTCAACAGCCACACCTCCATAGCATCGATCGGCGCGACCAGCACATTGTGCACCTGGGACTGCAAAGCATTGACGACCTGGACATTCGTCAACTCGTAGCTGCCGGCGAATTGGAGTTCGACGAAGTGGGGCCCGCGGTTACGACGCGATAGCCAACTGGTGTGCGCCCACTCAGGTTGATACTCGACGACCCGTCTGGGATTCCCAATACCGCCGTTGTCGTTCTGGGTTGAGTCGGCCTCGACCCGCAGAATCTGAAGCGGCTTCAGCGTAGGGCGATCCATGGACGGGGGGAGCGCGACGCGATAGCCCGGAAAGTATATTTCGTCAGCCTCCGCTTGATCCTGTCGCTGGCCTTCCCGGACCGTGGTACGAAAGACGACACGAACGCCAGCCATCACAGCTCGTGACCAGCGCGCATGGACCACTGGCGATTTGCTCAGACTCTCGCCGTGGTAGAGAGGGAGCCAGGTGCCGTCGATCTGCCCGTATACGTCGAGCGAATCGGGGCGAATGGCCTGCGGGCGATTGGCGAGCACCAGCTCGTCCAGCTCGTACGGCTGGGCGAACGCGATCTCGAGCCAATGCGGCTCGGCGGCCCGCTCGGAGATCCAGTCGGTGATGCCATCCTGGCTGATGCCCCCGTCGAAGGCCCTGCCCGGGCCATACGTCCCGAGCGCGGTGGTCAGCGACGAATCCGCGGTCACGGACGCGACTTCAATCATCTTGGAGCGGTCCGGGAAGTGGATGCAGTCCTGGCCCGCGCAGTCGTAGAGGGCGACGCGGGCATCCATGTCGAGTAACTGGGCCGGGCTGATACCGGTGCCCGCCTCGTCGAAGTGGGCCTGGTCCACGACGCGCCCATACGGCGGCGTGAAGACCAGCGGCCGGGGCGCGAAATCGAGCATCTGCCCAAAGGCCGTTCGAGTCGGCAACACACCGGTCGCCGTTTGCTGCCAGGTGGGCCACGCGATGCCGGCCGCGATCGCGCACGGCAACACGTAGCGGCCGACGAGCGCCACCCGGCGCCACGTCACGGCCCCACGAACGAGCGGCACAGCCGCCCAAGCCGCCCGGGCGGCGACGTCCCCGAGCGTCGCGATGCCCACGGCGGCCACGAGCATCAGCACCGGCTGGAGGATCGCTTGCGTGTGGTACGGCACGACCCGGGCCGAGAACGTCATGCCGATGCCGAGTGCCAACGTGGCCACTAGGGCGACGGCGACCGGAACACGCACCCGCGTTCGCCACAGCGGTCGCGGGACCAGCAGCGCCAGCCCGCCGAGCACCGTGAAGCCCAAGAGTGCGGGGCCATCCTGCTTGAGATACTCGGCCCACCATTCCTGGGCCTTCTCGGCGTAGGTGACCTCGTGTCCGTAGACCTGCTCGGAGACGACGACGTTTGCCTGCGCCAGCGCCGCGTAGCTAGCGAGCATGTCGGGGAGGTGCAGGACGAGCCGGCCGACGAGGTCCACTACGAGTGCGGGGAGGACCAGGCCAACCGCGCAGGCGAGCCCGGCGCGAATGATCTTCGCCTTGTCGGGGCAGTAGACCAGCCAGGCGAGCCAGTAGGATGCGAGCAGCGGGCACACGAGATACAAGGCCGTGTAATGGGTGAGACAACCGATGGTGAGCAGCCCGCCGGCGAGGCTCATTCGCAGGAGCAGTCCGCGCGTGAGCGGAGCCTGGCGCCAATCCAAGCCGAGCAGCATAGCGATACCGGGCAGCGCGAAGAGCAGTCCGACCAGTCGAGAGTCTAGCTCCGTGCTCCAGAAGACGAACAGCGGGTTCACCGCCAGCAGCGCCGTGGCGAGAAGGGCGATGGTCTGGCGACGGGTGACCACGCGGACCAGGCAGGCGTACAGCAGGAGTATGAGCGCGTGCAGGACTACGTTGTAAGCCATTAGGCCGCGGTAGAGCGCGACGTCCTGAGGCGGATAATCCGGCAGTGTCAGGCCAGGTATGGCGAGCTGGAGCTTGAGCGGCAGATAGGAGAGCAAATAGAAGTAGAGGACGTTGACGTGGGCGCCGCTGAACGCGGCACGCCAATCGTACACGGTATCGAGGCCGGTGCGGAAGACGATCCAGTAGTCGTCCCGGAAGGCACCGTAGTAGTACCAGAGGTCGCGACTAATGGTGGCTAGCCACGCGGTGATGACGGCGATGATGGGAAGCCAGCCAAGCGCGCGGCGCGCTGCCGCCACGTTCAGGCGCGGCAGGATGGCCGTCGCTGGTGTCCTGGCGAACTGGTATAGCTCGGTCGCTCCCTTCATGAGCCCGGCGTCGCCGTCCCTGAGCAGCGCCGCCATCGCGGCCAGAGGGCGGCACCCGCCGCCCGCCACATGATCTTCATTACCCCCCTCTCGGCGCCTGCCAGGGCATCGCCCCCGATTGGCGCGCGCCCGCCCCCGGCGGCCGCCTCGGCGGTGCGGCCCTGGCCGCTGCCGCGAGACGTTCGCTCGCTGGCGACCGAATGCTACGATCTGCCGCGTCCGCCCCGCAACCGATTCGCGCGGCGCGTGCATGGGAGTCGGTCGCGCGTCGGCCGAGGCCGGAACGACCGACGCCGCTGCGTTGACGCGCGCGGCGGGCGCGCGTAGACTACCCCGGGCGCCGCGCGAGACGGGCGAAGCCCACGGCGCCCCGCCGACCCGGATCCGCCTCCGCCCCCTGCCGCTACATAACTTTCGACCGCTGGTGAGGAGCCGCCGACCGTGAAGCTGCGAGTCGCCTACATGATGAATCCCCGCCTCGCCCCGCTGCTGGATGGCACGGTCAAGGCCGAGGGCGTCGACCTGGAGTTCGAGCTGGGGCTCTCGTCGCACTGGTTCTATCACCACCTCACCCGCAACGATTTCGACGTCTTCGAGTACTCCATCTCCGATTACCTGATCGTTCGCGACCGGCCCGAGCTACGCCACCTCGAATGGACCGCCCTTCCCGTCTTCTTGCTGAAGGCGTATCCGTCCCTGCACACGCACGTCAACGTGAACGCGGGCATCAGCAGCATGCGGGACCTCAAGGGCAAGCGCTTCGGGCTGCCCGACTACGAGATGACGGCCGGGCTCTGGATGCGCGCCATGATCAAGGAGCTGTACGGCATCCGGCCGCAGGATATCGAGTGGTACGTCGGGCGGCCGCGCGGCATGGGCCGCAGCCTGGAGCTGGGGCTCGACAAGCACCCGCCGACCGGCGTCTCGCTGAGCTGGCTGCCCGAGCCGGGCGCGATGCAGCGCATGCTGGAGGCCGGCGAGATTGACGCCGCGTTCCCGGGGACCGACATCCTGCTGACGGCCGGCCCGACGGTACGCTGGCTCTTCGAGGCCGACGCGGGCCGCGGCTTCTTTCAGGAGTTCTACGCGAAGACCGGCTTCCTGCCCTGTAACCACACGATCGTGGTGCAGCGCCGCATCCTGGAGCGCGACCCCTGGGTGGCGATGGCGCTCTACGAGGCGTTCGAGCGTTCGAAGCAGGAGTCCTACCGCCGCGCGCGCGAGGCGCAGAGCGCCTATCTGCTCTTCCCGGGCGACGACTTCGCGCAGCAAGCGGCGGTCTTCGGCGCCGATCCGTATCCGTCGGGCCTCGCCGCCAACCGCGCGATGCTCACAATGGCGGGCCAGGAATCGTTCGAGGAGGGCCTGATCTCGCGGCCGCCCGACGTGGACAGCCTCTTCTGGGAGACGGTCCGGGGCACCTGACGCTCCGCGCGCTCCCTCCCATCCGGCAGCACACGCGGCACGTCGAGGAGGCGTCGTGGACGAGCCGAGCATCATCGGGGCCGCGCGGCCCCACGTCGAAGGCCCCGCCAAGGTGACGGGCGCCGAGCGCTACGCCGCGGACTACACGCCGCCGGGCACGCTCTGGGCGAAGGCGCTGCGCAGTCCCCTGCCCCACGCGCGCATCGTTAGCATCGACACACGGGCCGCCCTGGCGCTGCCGGGCGTGTACGCGGTCCTGACCGGCGCCGACCTGCCGCCCGATACGCGCGTCGGCCGGCAGATGCGTGACCTGCCGGTGCTGGCCGCCGAGCGCGTCCGCTTCGTGGGCGACAAGGTGGCGGCCGTCGCCGCCGTGGACCCGGACGTCGCCGAGGAGGCGCTCACCCGCATCGAGGTGGAGTACGAGGCGCTCCCCGCGGTCTTCGATCCGCTCGCGGCCATCGGCCCCGACGCGCCGCTGGTCCACGACCCGGCCACCGTCCGCGCCTGGGCCGTCCCCCACCAGACAGTGCCCGAGCTGCCGAACACCTGCGCCTACGAGACCTGGCGGCGCGGCGACGTGGCGGCCGGGTTCGCGGCCGCCGACGTGGTGCTGGAGGAGACGTACCGCTGGCCGACCCAGCACCAGGTCTACCTCGAGCCACACGCCTGTCTCGTCCAGCTCGCCGCCGACGGCCGCGTGCTCGTCTGGGCGTCGAACAAGGCGCCCTACCTGCTGCGCGGCTACCTGGCGGCCTGCCTGGGCCTGCCCGAGGAGCGCTTCGTCGTCCACGCGCTGCCGGTCGGCGGCGACTTCGGCGGCAAGGGCTCGGCCATGGACGTGCCCCTGGCCTACTTCCTCGCCCAGCGGACCGGGCGCCCCGTCAAGATGGTAATGACCTACACCGAGGAGCTGCTGGCGGGCAACCCGCGCCACGGCGCGGCCATCACCGTGAAGCTGGGCGCCACCCGCGACGGCCGGCTCACCGCCTGCCAGACGCGCATCCTGTACAACAGCGGCGCCTACGCGGCGTTCAAGCCCACCGACAACCTGATGCTGCGCGGGGCCGAGAAGGGCGCTGGGTCCTACGCCCTCCCCCACGTGCAGATCGACGCCTACATGGTCTACACGAACACCGTGCCCGCCGGACACATGCGCGCGCCCGGCATGCTCCAGGCGGTGTTCGGCATCGAGTCGCTCGTCGACGCCATGTGCCGGCGGCTCGGGATGGACCCGTTCGCCTTCCGGCGGCTGAACGTGGTGGGCGAGGGCGAGCTGTCGCCGGCGGGCGAGCGCTACCGCGAGGTGCGGGCGCTGGAGACGCTGGCCGCGGCGGAGGAAGCCTCGGGCTGGCGGCGCCCGAAGGCCGGCCCCTACGTGGGCCGGGGACTTGCGCTCACGAACAAGCACCCCCGCGGCGGCGGCCAGCACGCGCGGCTCGAGGTCGCGGCCGACGGCGCGGTGACGCTGGTGGTCGCCACGCCCGAGACGGGCACCGGCCTGCACACCGTGCTGCGCCAGATCGTCGCGGCCGAGCTGGGCCTCGCGGAGGACGCGATCGCCGTGCGGCTGGCCGACACGAGCGACTTCCCCTACGACGCCGGAGTGGGCGGCAGCCGCCTCACCCAGATGCTCGGCGCCGCCTGCCAGAGCTGCGCCCGGGCCGCCCGTGCGGCGGTGCTGCCCGTCGGCGTGGCCGTCGGCCCCGGCGGCATCGCGGCGCCACCCACTCCGGGGGCCGCGGGCTGGGCCGCGGCCGCGGCGCGGGCCGTCGCCGCGCACGGCGCTCCCCTCGTGTTCGACGCGGACTACCTGGCAGCGCCGTTCAATGGCCTCACGGCCTTCCACGCCCACGTGGCGGAGGTCGCGGTGGACCCCGAGACCGGCCAGGTCACCGTGCAGCGCCTGACCGCGGCCGCGGACGTGGGCCGCGTGCTGAACCCCCTGACGCACCAGGGGCAGATCGACGGCAATCTGGCCCAGGCGTTCAGCGCCACACTCATGGAAGAGCTAGACGTGACAGCCGGCGCGCCCACCACCCTGCACCTGGGCGACTACAAGGTCGCCACGATGGCCGATCTACCGCCGCTCGTCACGGCGCTGGTCGAATCGCCGACCGGCCCCGGCCCCTACCACGCGAAGTCGGTCGGGGAGGGGCCGAACGCGCCCACCGCGGCGGCCATCGCCAACGCCGTCTACGACGCCTGCGGCGTACGCATCACCGACCTGCCGATCACCGCCGACAAAGTCTGGCGCGCGCTCCAGTCCCGCGAGCCGCGAGCCACCTCTGGACAGTGAGGCCGAGTCTATGGCATAGTTCGCTGGCTCTGCCTGGGGTATGGTATGCGCGGCTGCTTCTGGTTGGTTCTGCTCGCCCTGTTCGTCAGTCTAGGGCTTGTCGCGGATTCGCTCTGGACGGATACGACGACTGCGCGCGCTGGTGAGCTTATCGGCGTGGCGGACGATATCGACCGGGACGACCCAACCGCCGCGAATTCTTCCGAGCCCGCTGCCATATCATCTGCGGACCTCCTCTCTCCGGTTGGTCCGCTAGCCCCGGGAGACGTCCCCAGACTCTCTCGCGCGCCGAGCTTTCCTGAGGCTGCTCCTACTCGGCAGCCGATTCATAGCACCCAGTCCCTGCTTGCAGGCGGGCGCCAACCACAAGCCTCCCCCAGCCGCTCCGCCACCGCCACCCCCCTGCGCTGCTAGTCCAGTTCACCTCCCAGCAGCCAACTCGCCTACTACCTGTGCTGTGCTGGTGCTCGTCCTTGTACTCGGAGCACCACCCAGGCTACCAGTATGAGGTGAACGAATGTCATCCTACGTTCCCCGTGCTCCTCGCGCCACGCGCAACGATCACTCCCGGCCGCATGCAGTGACGGCCACGGCTCACCGCAGCCAGTCACCAATCCGCGTGGTCATCGTCGACGATGATCGTCTGTTGCTAGAACTGATGCAGGCCCGACTGGTGTGCGTTGCTGACGTCGAAGTGGTCGGCACCGCCGAGGACGGCGCCGCCGCACTAGCTGTCATGCAGCAGTGCCGACCAGATGTCCTTATCCTTGACCTGTGCTTGCCAGGAATGGATGGTGTCGAAGTCGCTCGGCGGGTGCTTGCATCCTTCCCCCAAGTAGCGATCCTCGTCGTGACTGCCTTCGGCCACTTCTGGGACTATCGTGCCCTCCTACGGATCGGTGTACATGGCTATCTCTCCAAGACCGCCTCTACAAACGACCTCCTTCTGGCCCTGAATAGCGTGGCCCAGGGACAGAGAATTATGCCGGGAGTACACCCCCTACCACACAAGGAGCGCGAGACGATTAGCCTAACGATCCGAGAGCTCGACGTGCTGAAACTCCTAGCTGCTGGCCAGCGCAACGCGGAGATTGCTGATACTCTCTGCATCGCAATCAAGACCGTAGAGGACCACATAAGACACCTGTTCGCTAAACTTGAAGCACGCTCACGTACAGAGGTTGTCCTTAAGGCCCAGCAACAAGGCTTGCCACTGCATATGCCACGAAGCATGCCCAACACACCATAGTCTTGCCGGCGCGCCCCGGGCGCTCTCCGCGGTTGGTATAGGTCGCTCGGACGACGTTCTCCTCGGTGAAGCCCCGCCTCCACCACGCCGGCAATCCAAGTCAGGGTTTACCTTGGATCACAACCAGGGGTTTCCACGATTGTGCGTGCCAGCCACTGGTTGTAGAGTGACGTAGCAGGATGCCGTTAAGATGGGCCTAACCAAATGCTGGGGGAGATCCTGTGCTTAGACTAGGTCTTCCGGACGAGACGGTCCGGCGTGTATGTTCCTGCCTATCAAGTGGCTAGCCCCGTTGGTTGTCATTTTGAGCAAGCAACTTCAGCTCCCAGTTGGGGTGGGCGCCATTCACCTCGGCATCCTAAAAGGTGTGATATCGCTATTGCGGACGGCCGGTTCCACTGGTCGAGTAGCGGCACAGTGCTTGGACCGCCGTGCGCCCGTGGCCAGTTGATGTAACCCACATCCTGCTTCCTAGTCCAAAGGGTCCGTGGTTACCTGCTTAGCTCGCGTCCTGCTCCTCCCGTTCTCTTGCATAGCTAGCAGCCTGATCAGCGATAGGAGAGTACACGATGGTGTCCAAGTCTACCGTTCTCTCACTAGTTGCCCTACTTCTACTAAGTGGCGTTGGGACCATTGCTGTAGTGGACGCGCAAACGTTCGCTCACGGGCAGCACTATACTGGCCCTCTGATGAATGGTGCTACTGGGCAATGGGCGGACAAGGCTACGTCCGATGCTCCCATCGGGAATTACCCCGGACTCTGGGCTGCAGCGCCGAACGGACTAACTGATGGGGCCACTAAGCACGTCGAATCAGGTCCCCTTAAGATATGCCAGAACCCGGACGGCAGCCCGGGACCCTGTGGGTTCTATCCGTATGCTACGTTTAGGCTACCGGGTGTGCCGACGCAGTTCCGTGCGGATTGGAGCAAACCTCTCGCGCTGGGCGGCTACTACACCTTCCAGACAGTCAATACCGGGTACTACTCGAACCAATGGTGGCCGATGGTGTACTACGGTGGAGCATTCTATAATCTGGCCGCCCTATGGGGTTATTATGCGATAGATATGGGGCAGCCAGACTTCCAATACGTATCATCTGGTGGCGACAGCGTATGCACTGGCTGCCCCATGGGATATCAATTCCAGCAGAACCACCAGTTCAGGAGAGGGCAAGATTTCGGAACCTACACGTGGACACCATGGTGCAAAACCTATGACAACATCCAACCAGCTGGTTACGCCGTCCTGTACCCCGCTGTGCCATACTGCTACTCGGGAAACGGCTGGTACGCCTACAACTAGGCCACCCGTTCTGTGGGGACTAGAAAGGAGACGATATGCGTCGACATGTGCGGTTCTTCTTAGGTGCTGGCGCCTTGCTCAGTGCAATAACCTTCCTTAGCTACACGCAAGCACAGGTCCTACCAGGATCCAGACCGACCCAAGGCACCAACGCTGCCCCGCTCGGCTTTCACGATATATCGCCGGAGGAGAAAGTGCGGAGGGCGAGCACTGCGCCGAGCCAGGTAGCACAGTGGGCCCTTCGGGACGTGGGCAAGATCTACGGCGTAGCGAGCGGCACACCGCAAGTAGTCCTCTCTCGCCACGTTCGTGCATCGGAGCTCCCCACACTCGGCATCCCATTCGGTGCCGTTGTTGATGAGTCTCCTCCGTTGACTCTCGTGATTCTGCGCGGCGACTTCGATATGCACAAGGGACTGTTCGGGAGCCAGTATCACGGCAACTCGTCGCCTGAGCAGGCTAAGCTCACGCACGTCGCCCTGGTGTATGATCTCTGGGCCGGACTGCCTACTGCTGGGTACGGGTCTATCCACGGTGGGATGTTCAGACGGGCATTGAATGATCCGAGCTTGCCAAGCGATCCTCCAACTCATCCGCAGCCGACAGCGAGCCCTCAGGATCGTATCATCGCTAACCCATCGATACCCCCTGGCCTGACCCCGGTGTCCGGTGCGCCTGCGACCTTACCGCCCACGCCGAACACGCTAAGCGTCACGCCGACGCCAGCCAACACCAATAATCGCGCTCGGTAGCGCTGCGCCATGATCCCGAACTAGCCACCCTGCAGGGCGGCTAGTTCCTTATCATCTTCGCGTGGACAACAGTAGACGGGAGAGATCCAAACGACGGGAGACGTGACGGATGGTTATTGAGGCGATACTTGCATTGAGTATCCTGAGCCTGTCGCCATCGACGCTGCAGGGTAGCCCGACCCCTCCGGTTTCGCCCTCCCCCGCGGTCACTGCCGAGCGCGCCGAACAGATCGCCCGTGCAAATATGCCCGCGGTCATCGGTGCGGACGCGGTCAGGCGTTCCGATGTCGAAGTGCGGCCCGCGCCTGGCGGCTGGATAGTGATCTTTCACGATGCACGCGCATCTTGTGCCGAGGGCTATTGGTGGCCGGGCGCCTGCACGCATGTCGCGTTCGGTACGCCTGCTAGCTTTGAAGTGTACCGGGACGTCTATACCTGCGTGAATGGCGATGGGATGCTGTATGGGTTTTCGGCAAGCTTTCAACCGGTGGGGCCGGGAGAGGAGCAACGTTGTGGACGGCCGCCGGCGAGCCCGATAAGTCCTCCACCAGGTCCCCCGGGTGTGACTCCGGTCTCCGGCGCGCCCGCGACCTTGCCACCCACACCGCCAGTACGTCCCAGCGCCGCGACGCCAGTGCCCCCTGGGAATGCTCAGCGCATTGCTGGAGAGCAGCCGACGCTATCGCCCTTGGATGTTCCAGTAGTTCCCGAGGCTGCCACCCTATTCCTAGCGCTCGGCGGGCTCTTCGTAGTCGCTGGACTTCGCTGGTGGCGGCCCTAGCGCTGTAGCCGCACTCGTAGGCGAAGCAGCCTATTGCACCAGAACCGGACGGGGCGCCGGCGGTGACTCGCGCGCAGCCCCTTAACCGCGCGGCGCGAAGAGCGGCTGTAACGCTAGGTGGCGAGCCGCCGCCGGGTGAAGCGCCGGGCCGGCCAACGCCCCCCGCCGTCACTGCTGGTAGAGCTGGTCGGTCCACTGTTGGAGCGCGTCCACGTAGCTGTTGTCGTAGAAGTCGGTGGCCTTCGCGCTCTTGGCGTTGGGCGCCTGCGACTCGTCCAGCACTGCCTGGATCACCTCTTCGGAGACGCGCGGGAAGCGCGGCAGGGCGCCGACCACGTTGTCGTACGCCTCCTCCTGGAAGCGCGGATCGTCAGTCTTCGTGTACTTGCCGATCGCCTGCATCGCGCTCGGCTTGTCCTCCCGCGTGAGCTTCAGCCCCTCGATGTACCCTTTCAGGAACCGCCGCACCGTGTCCGGGTTCTCGCGGGCGTAGCGCGCCGAGGTCGTGATCGCGTCGTGGATGAACGGGATGTGCAGGTCGCCCAGGTTCACGATCTCCTTGAAGCCCAGCTCGCGTGCCCGCAACGTGGTCGGCGCCGAGAGCAGCGCGGCGTCGGCGAGGTGCTGCTGCATCGCGGCCAGGATCGAGCCGACCTCGCCGAAATGAGCGATCGTCACGTCCCGGTCGGGGACCAGGCCGATGCGCTTGAGCAACAGGTACGTCGCCTGGTCGCCGGTGGCCGCCGGCCGCGTGCTGCCGAGCGTCTTCCCGCGCAGGTCCTGCAGCGAGTTGATCGACGGGTCGCCGTACAGGCTGAAGAGGAGGATCGGCAGCAGGTCCGCGATGACGACCAGATCGCTCCCGGCCAGGTGCGCCTCGATCACCGACGGCCCGACGCCCGCGAAGGCGATGTCGCCCGCCTGCAAGCCCTGCGTGACCGTGGTGGCGCTGCCCACGTAGGTCAGGTCCACGTCGAGCCCGTACTTCGCGAACAGGCCCGCGTCCGTCGCCAGGTACAGGGGCGCGAAGGCGTTCGCGTAGGAGCTATAGGCCACGGTGGTGTGCTGCAGCGAGGCGTTCTGCGTGTCCGGGTCCACGCCCGCCGCCCCGCCACTCGCCGCCGCCCCGCCACTTGCCGCCGCCCCGCCATTCGCCGGCGCCGCACCGCTGCTCGCGCGCGTGGCCGGCGAGCTGCTCGCCCCGCCGCCGGCTGACGGCTGCGCCGCCCCGCCGCAGCCCGCGATCACGAGACCAAAGCTAACCAGGACTGCGAGCAGGGCTGGCATCTGCCGGCGTGGACCGCTTCCCCACCATCTCACTGGACCGTTCCTCCTGTGTTCGTGACCGCTCGCGCGGCGCGGCGAGTCGACGTAATATTCTCACTTGTCGCGGGCTAGCGGGCCGGCGCGGCCGGGGCAGCGACGGCGGCGCGCGCCTGCTGGGCATAGCTGCGGTCGATCCAGCTCTCCTCGGGCGGCAGCGGCGGCAGGTCTTCGAGGTCGCGCAGGATGCGAATGACGTTGCCGACCGGCGCGTCGCGCACGTCGGTGGAGTCGATGGCGCCGGGGTTCTGGACCACGTAGTAGTCGTAGATCTGCTCCGCCACCTCGCGCGGGCTGTGCGCCTGGTCCGCCACGAGGTCGATCAGGGCCTCGCGGTGCTCGGGCGCCTTCGCCCACTGTTGCGCGCGGCCCAGCGCCGTCAGGAAGCCAACCAGCGCCTGGCGGTTGTCGGCGCTGTTCAGCCAGTCCGCGCGCACCCACCAGCTGTCGAGCGAGTACTCGGGCACCAGGTCCGCGAAGGCGGCCAGGATGCGGTAGCCGTCGAGCCGCGCCCGGAAGTTCACTGGATCGGTGAGGATCGACGCCGCGACCCCGCCGGACTGGAGCGCGGCGTACCGCTGCGGGTTGCCCCCGGCCTGGACCAGCTCGTAATCGTCGTCGCCCAGCCCGTGGGCCTTCAGCATGTAGCGCACGATCGTGCCGCTCCCCGCGTGCAGGCTGGAGGCGCCCACCTTCTGCCCGCGCAGCCCGTCCACGCTCGTAATCTCGGGGCGCGACACCAGCTCGTAGGGCGTGGTGATGTTGTAGTCGCCGACCAGCTTCAGCGCCGCGCCCTTGCTGAGGGCGATGAGCGCCGCGTCGGTGGAGGCGTTGAGGACGTCCAGGCTGCCGCCGAGCAGGGCGGGGATCGCCTGGTTGGTGTCGAGCGTCGTCCACTCGACGGTCAGGCCGGCGTCGTGAAGCAGGCCCTCCTGCTGCGCCACCCACATCGGGTAGAAGAAGCCGGCCAGGCCCTGCACTGCCACTTGCAGCGTTCGTGGCGCCGGGGCGGCGGGCGGCGCTGGGACCTGCGGCGTGGGCGCGGCCGTGGCGGGCGCCGGTGGGGCGGCCGACGGGGCGGCGCAGGCGCCCAGCAACAGAGCGACGACAGCGCCGGCGGGCAGCCACGCCGGCAGGCGCGGGATGGTAGTCATGGCTCCTCCGGGGGGCAGCCGGCGCCGTCCGAGGCGGACCGGGGCATTGCTAGCCGCATCATAGCGCAAGCGCGCACTGGACGCTTTTTCCGGTTTGCCACTATCCTACTTTGGAACGGCCAACGTTCGAGATCCCATCCGACGCCGGCGTCCCCCTCGTCCTCCCCCTCTCCGAAGGGAGAGGGGGGCAGGGGGGGGAGGGCCGGTCCCTCCCCCTCTCCCCCTGGGAGAGGGCCGGGGTGAGGGCCCGCCCCGATGGCCGAACCGCCGGGCCGGATTCGGTGTGAGGCGAGCAGGACGCCAGGCCCCGTGCGGCGAGAATCGCGGCCCAGGCGGGCCGGGGAGCGGTGGAGAGACGATGTCCGAGTCGATGGCAGCGCTGGGCGACGCCGGAATCGAGGTGTTCGCGTACAAACTCGGCGCCTTCCGCACCACGCTCAGCGAGCGCGAGCGGCAGATGCTCGACACGATGCTGCTCGCGGCGAGCGGTGGCGCGGCCGACGATGTCGAGGGCTACGGCTTGACGCCGCTCTCGGCCCGTCACCTCGCGCTCGCCGCGATGATGGCGCTCGGCCTCGGCGCGGCCACGCTCAGCCCCCTCGCCGCCAGCGCGGCCCAGGCCGCGCCGCTCGACCAGCAGTCATTGAACGTCAGCACGGGGGGTAGCCTGGGCTTCACGCTGGTCGACACGCCTATCCAGGAGCAGCTCCAGCGCCACGGCGTGGGCGCCGAGCGCGACCTGGTCTGGAGCGCCCAGTTCACGTCGCGCTGGGAGCTGAACCCGGGCCAGCTCGACCGCTGGAGCGCGCAGGCCGTCGGTCTGATCGCCGACCAGCTTGGCAGCGACGTGCGCCTCGCCGGCTACGAGCGGCTGGACGCCAGCGACGTGGGCGAGCAGCAGGTCGCGTACCGCTATCAGCTCGTCTCGGCCAGCGGGCAGCCACTCGGCGAGGCGACCATCGTGGTGTTCGCCCGCGGCAACCGCGTCGGCATGACCGGCACCGGCGCGATCGGCACGCGCGCCCCCGTGGACGCGGCGACCCTCGCGCGCGTCCTCGATACCAGTCCCAACCGTGGCTAACCGCTGGCCCCTCGCCAGCCCCTTCTCGCTTCCAGTGGTTTTCGGCCGGCGCCAGGCTGCGGTGCAGCCCTACGTGCCGATGATCCAGCGCGGGCAGACAGAACGTGGTTGCACCCAACGAGCACCGCGGCTGGCATTTGCCGCGCACCATAGAATAAGGTCAACATCCGCCAGCCAAAACGGGAGGGACCATGCCACCCGATCCAGCCCCGTTCCAGCCCGAACCGCGGTGGACGGTGGGCAGCCTGTATGGCCTGCCCGAGGGCGCCGTGCCGACCGGTCCCCCGGGCGCCCCGGCGGCGGAGCCTGCGGGGATTCCGCCAGGAAGACAAAATGAGCGCGGGGCGGTGCGCGCCGGCCAGCCCGCCGACACGGTGACCCAGGGCACCGATAGCGCCGGCGTCGACCGGGTCGACGACAACTCCGGATCGGCAACGTCGAGTGGAAGGACGCACCCGGCCATGGCTAGTGGTACTCGGGGTAGGGTGCCCATCGAGCCGCAGAGCGTCGACGCCCCGCTGTCGCGCGCCGCCGTCTTCCTGGTGGTGACCATTGCGCCGGGGGACGAGGCGCTGGCGCGCGCCCGAGCAGTCATTGCGGACATCGGCAGTCTGGTTCGCGCCGTCGGTTTTCGCCACCTCGACGGCCATCTCTCCTGCAACGTCGGCATCGGCAGCAACGCCTGGGACCGGCTCGGCCAGGCGAAACGCCCAGCCCAGCTACGCGAGTTCTCGGAGGTGCGTGGGGCCGCCCACACCGCCGTGGCGACGCCGGGAGACCTGCTCTTCCACATCCGCGCCGAGCGCAGCGACATGTGCTTCGAGCTGGAAAGACTCCTCCTCAACGCGCTCGGCAGCTCCATCACCGTCGTAGACGAGGTGCAGGGGTTCCGTTATTTCGACGACCGCGACCTCCTGGGGTTCGTGGATGGTACGGCGAACCCGACGGGCAACGCCCTTTATCAAGCCGCCCTGATCGGCGACGAGGACCCGGATTTCGCCGGGGGCACCTACGTCGTCGTGCAGAAGTACCTGCACAATCTCACCGCCTGGGGCGCCCTCTCCGTCGAGGAGCAGGAGCATATCATCGGTCGCACCAAGCTTGACGACGTCGAGCTCGCCGACGCGGGTGGGCGGAAGTCGCACCGGAGCCTGACTACCATCGTTGATGCGCAGGGGATCGAGCACGACATCCTGCGCGACAACATGCCTTTCGGCCGCCCTGGGCAGGCCGAGTTCGGCACCTATTTCATCGGCTACTCCCGTGACCTCTCGCTCATTGAGCACATGATCCGCAATATGTTCGTCGGCGATCCCATCGGCGAGTATGATCGCATCCTCGACTTCTCCACCGCCGTCACCGGCACGTCGTTCTTCCTACCATCGCATGACCTGCTCAAAAGCCTCGGCGCCTGACAGGCGATCACCCGTCCGGTTCGGCAATGGCTGATAGCGGATGGCATTCCGCGTCCGCGTAGCCCGCATAGTACGGAAGCCGCCGTGAGGATGCCGCACTACAAGATCTTGCGCAACGCCGAACCTTTGTGCGCGGCGATGTGATCGGTCTTGTCGCTCTTGATTTCATATTGTGGGTCATCGGGCGTGGCGTGATGGGTGTAGCCCTTGTAGTCGAAATCGTGAGTGTGCACCTTGATGATACGTCCGGAGACGCGGCCAGCCTCGGAGTTCCAGCTCACGTGGTCGCCAACCTTGAAGCGTGCCGTCATGTTCGCATCCTCGCCGCGGTCACGAAGGAGTCCTTCTTCACAGGATCATCCTGATCTGCATTATAATACGGTCAGCTATCACGCCAAACAGTCGGTCGCCCGCGCTCGCCAGCCAGCAGGGGCCACGACCGTCAGGAGCGAGTCAACCATAGCCTCACGAGTTGCGGACAGCGAGACGCCGGCACGCTCGGTCAGCCGCAGCGCCGCCCGCCGGGACTGGGCCAACGCAAGTGTCTACACCGTCGGCCATTCAACCCGGACGCAAGCAGAGTTGACCGCCTTGCTCCGCCACTACGGGGTTGCCACCCTGGTCGACGTCCGCGCCATCCCGCGATCGCACCACAACCCGCAGTTCAACCTGGAGGAGCTGGCCAGGGCGCTGCCTGAGGCGGGCATTGCCTACGCCCACCTGCCGCGTCTCGGGGGACTGCGGCGAGGAATCGGCGCCGCATCGGCCAACGACGGGTGGCGCAACGCCAGCTTCCGAGCCTATGCCGACTATATGCAGACCGCTGATTTCGCGCACGGCCTCGAGGAGGTACGCTCGCTCACCAACGCCGGCCCGGTCGCGATCATGTGCGCGGAGGCCGTGCCGTGGCGCTGTCATCGCTCCCTGATCGCCGACGCCCTCACGATCCGCGGCGTGGAGGTGCGCGAGATCCGGAGCCTGACCCGAACCGAGGCGCACAAGCTGACGCCCTTCGCCCGCGTCGATGGCCTCCGCATCACCTATCCCGCCGTCGACGCGGCGGCGACCGAGGAGCAGCGTTCGATCGGATGAGCTCGCTATGCCGCTAGCTAAGCGGCCGGCCACTCATCGCCGGCCGCGGTACTCGGTAAAGTAGTACAGCATGCCCGCGAACACGTTGAGCACGATGAACATCAGCGTCCAGGTCGACTTGGACTCGCTAGTCAGATAGTCGTTCTTGGTCATGTCCGAGAACATCGACACCCAGAACACCAGCAATGGCACAATCGCCAGCAGTATCAATATGGCGATCAAGAGCTGGGTCATGCCACCTCCGCGGCAGGCGAAGCAGCGGGCCGCAGGATAGGCGGCCGGCTAGCAGCAGCATACCACCGGGGCCGGACGCCGCTCGGGCGCGCGTCAGCAGATGCGCGGGAGCTGCTCGCCGGCGGGCACGTCCACGATGCGGCTGCCGCCCACACAGGTGCGCAGGTACACTACGCCGGCTGGCTCGGCCACGACCGCGCCGATGACGGCCGCCTGGGCGCCGAGCGGGTGGGCGCGCATCGCCGCCAGCGCCGCCGCCGCGTCCGCCGCCGGCACGATGGCGATCAGCTTGCCCTCGTTCGCAACGTAGAGCGGGTCGAGGCCCAGGATCTCGCACAGCCCCTCGACCTCCGGCTGGAGCGGCAGGCTCTCCTCCTCCAGCACGATGCCGACGCCCGCGCGCTGGGCGATCTCGTTCAGCGTGCTCGCCAGCCCGCCGCGCGTCGGGTCGCGCAGCACGTGAACGTCGGGCGCGGCGGCGAGCATCGCCTGGACAAGCCCGTGCAGCGCGGCGGTGTCGCTCGCCAGCTCCACGTCGAAGTCCAGTCCTTCGCGCCGCGCCATGATCGCCATGCCGTGCTGCGCGATCTGGCCCGAGACGAGCACTTGGTCGCCCGGCCGCGCGCGGTCGGCCGAAATTGTCACGCCCGCCGGCACGACGCCCACGCCGGTCGTCGTGATGAAGATGCCGTCGCCGTGGCCCCGCTCCACCACCTTCGTGTCGCCGGTGACGATCGCCACGCCGGCCCGCGCCGCCGCCTCCTGCATCGACGCGACGACGCGCTTCAGGTCGTCGATGGCGAACCCCTCCTCCAGAATGAACGCGCACGCCAGGTAGAGCGGCGTGGCGCCGCTCATCGCGAGGTCGTTCAGCGTGCCGTTCACCGCCAGGTGCCCGATGTCCCCGCCGGGGAAGAACAGCGGCGAGACGACGAACGAGTCGGTAGTGAAGGCCAGGTGGGCGCCGCCGACCTCGAACACCGCCTGGTCGTCCAGCTTTTCCAGCAGCGGGTTGCGGAAGGCCGGCAGGAAGATCTGCTGCACCAGGTCGGCGGTCAGCTTGCCGCCGCTGCCGTGGCCGAGCGTGATCTTGCCAGGCTCCGTGGCCGGCACGGGACAGGCCAGTTGCAGCAAGTCCACGTCCTCGAGCGTGCCGGGGCTCTGGCCGTTAGCCGACCGGGGCGGGCTGTCGCTGTCCCACATGGAGCCTCCCGTACTTGTAGTAGGCGGCGCAGGCGCCCTCCGGCGAGACCATGCAGGCGCCGACGGGCGTTTGCGGCGTGCAGACCGTCCCGATAATGCGGCAGTCCCACGGCTTCTTGGCGCCGCGCACGATGTCGCCGCACTCGCAGGCCTTCGGGTCCGCCACCTCGCTGGTCACCTCCAGGTCGGGGTACAGCGCCTCGGCGTCCCAGTCCGCGTACTTCGGGCGCACGCGCAGCCCGCTCGTCGGCACGGTGCCCATGCCGCGCCAGCGCGCGTGGCACGGCTCGAACACCTCGCCCAGCGCTCGCAGCGCGACGGGATTGCCCTCCGGCTTCACCACGCGCGTGTACTGGATCTCCACCTCGGCGCGGCCCTCGCGCAGCTGGCGCGCGAGCATCAAGATAGATTGCAGCACGTCGAGCGGCTCGAAGCCGGCCACCACCAGCGGCTTGCCGTAGCGCTCGGCGACGAACGCGTAGGGTCGCGTGCCGATGATCGTGCTCACGTGCCCCGGGCCGAGGAAGCCGTCGAGCTTCACGTCCCGCGAGTCGAGGATCGCCTTCAGCATCGGCGGCAGCAGCACGTGGTTGGACAGGATGGCGAAGTTCGTGAGGCCCTGCGCCTTCGCCTTCAGCACCGCCATCGCGGCCGACGGCGCGGTCGTCTCGAAGCCGATGGCGAAGAAGATGACCCGCTTGTCCGGCTGTTGCTCGGCCAGCCGGATGGCGTCGAGCGGCGAGTAGACCATTCGCACGTCGGCGCCGCGCCCCTTCTCCAGCATCAGGCTGGACGCCGAGCCGGGCACGCGCAGCATGTCGCCGTAGCTCGCCACGATCACGTTGGGCTGTCGCGCGATCAGGATCGCCTTGTCCACCTTGTCCCGCGGCGTGACGCAGACGGGGCAGCCCGGCCCGTGGATCAGGTCGATGGTGGGCGGGAGGATGCTGGGCAGGCCGAACTTGAAGATGGCGTGTGTGTGCCCGCCACACACCTCCATCAGGTTCATCGGCACGGTGGCCAGGCGCGCGATCTCGGCGGCCAGCGCCTTGGCCACGTCGCCGCGCCGAAACTCCGAGACGTATTTCATACGATCGCCCTCACCCTGCGACGCGGAATACTGCGAGCGTCGCTCCTCTCCCAGGGGGAGAGGGAGCACCGCGCGCCCTCACCCCAGCCCTCTCCCAGGGGGAGAGGGAGCAAGACGTGCCCTCACCCCGAACTGCTCTCAGCGGGAGAGGAGTACCACGCGCCCTCACTTCGGCCCGCCCGGAGCAGATGCAGCACGCGCACTTACCCCACTCCGCTCTCAGTGGGAGCCGGGGCATAGTCGTCGGCCAGGGACGCTTGCTCCTCGGCCTGGACCATCTCGTCGAACAGCGCTAGCAGGCTCGCGGCCTCGGCCTCGTCGATCTTCTGCAGCGCGAAGCCGACGTGCAGCAGCACGTAGTCACCCGCCTGCACGCCCTCGACCAGGTCGATCGAGACGCGCTTGCTGGTGCCGCCCACGTCGACCGTCGCCCACTGGGCATCGTGGACCGCGACCACGCGGGCCGGAACCGATAGACACATGCGGCCCTCCTCGGGCGCGGCGCCGGGCGCCGCTACGACTGGAACAGGAACGGGTACAGCTCGGCGAGCGCCGGATCGACCGGCTCGGGCGCGGCCGGCGGCGCGGCCGCTACCGCCGCCCCCTCGACCGGCCGCCGCGCCGCCGGCTCGTAGTGCAGCAGCGTGTGTACCATGTCCCACAGGATGTGGTAGAGCGTCAGGTGGCACTCCTGGATGCGCAGGATGTTGTGTGACGGCACGGCGAAGGCGTAGTCCGCCAGCGCCGCGCAGCGCCCGCCGCCCTTGCCCGTGAGCGCCACGGTCAGCAGGTCGCGCCCCTTGGCCGCCTCGATAGCCTTCACGACGTTGGGCGAGTCGCCGCTGGTGGACAGCCCGATCAGCACGTCGCCCGGCTGCGCGTAGACATCCACCTGGCGCACGAAGATCTCCGAGTAGTCGAAGTCGTTGGCCAGCGAGGTGAGGAGCGCCACGTCGGCGTTCAGCGCCAGCGCGGGGAGCGGCGGCCGCTCCTTGATGACCGGGTTGGCGAACTCGACGGCGATGTGCAGGGCGTCGCTGGCGCTGCCGCCGTTGCCGCAGCTCAGGATCTTGCCGCCGCCCACCAGCCGCGCCGTCAGGTCGCGCGCGCAGGCCGCCACCTGGGCGGCGTGGTCCTTGAAGAACTTCTGCTTGATGAAGGCGCTCTCGCTCGCCCACTCCAACACCAGGTCGTGCAGCTCAGACATCGTCGTCGGCTCCTCTCACGGCGTGCGCCACGACCGCCTGGCCCAGCGCCAGCCCGCCGTCGTTCGTGGGCACCTGGCGGTGGAAGCGCACGTCCAGGTCGGCGGCGCGCAGGCGGGCCAGCGTCTCGCGCAAGAGCAGCGTGTTCTGAAACACGCCGCCCGAGAGCGCGACCTGGCGCCGGCCCGTCGCGGCGGCCAGGCGCGCGCACACCGCCGCCGTGAAGTCGGCCACGGCGCGGTGGCAGCGCATGGCGATCGTCGGCAGCGGCACGCCCGCGCGGCGGTCGGCGTAGGCGGCCCACAGCAGCGGCGCCGGATCGACCACCCAGCCGCCCTCCTCCTCCCGCAGCTCATACGGATACGCGCCCCCGGCCGCCGGATCGGCGAGCGCCTGCAGCTCCATCGCCGCCTGCGCCTCGTACTGAGCGACCGAACAGACGCCGAGCAACGCCGCCAGCGCGTCGAACAGCCGGCCGCAGCTCGTCGTCGGCGGCGCGTTTAGGCCCCGCTCGACCTGGCGCCGCGTCACGGCGGCCTCGCGCGGGTCCTGCACGTCGAGGAACGGGGCAAACTGGTCCAGGTCCGCCGGGAACCAGGCGGCCAGGTAGCCGAGCGCCATGCGCCAGGGCTTGCGGATCGCGGCCGCGCCGCCGGGCATGGGCGCCGCGCGCAGGTGGGCGCGGCGCGCGAAGCCCCGCCAGTCGGCCACGAGCCACTCGCCGCCCCACAGGCAGCCGTCCGTCCCGTAGCCCAGGCCGTCGAACGCCACGCCGATGGCCGGCCCCCGCAGCCCGTGCTCGACGAGACAGCTCACGATGTGGGCGTGGTGGTGCTGCACCGCCACGCGCTCGACGCCCTCCAGGCCGAGCGCGAGCTTCGTGGACAGGTACTCCGGGTGCAAGTCGTGCGCGATGATCGCGGGCCGCACGGCGAACAGCCGCTCGTAGAGCGCCACCGTCGCCTGGTACAGCGCCAGCGTCTCCAGGTTCTCCAGGTCGCCCAGGTGCTGGCTCAGGAAGGCGTGGCGGTCCTTCAGCAGGCAGAACGTGTTCTTGAGCTGCCCGCCGCAGGCCAGCACCGGGCGCCGCGCCGCGAACGGCAGGTCCAGCGGCAGCGGCGCGTAGCTGCGGGCGCGGCGCAGCAGCACCGGCGTCCCCTCGACGACGCGCGCCACCGAGTCGTCATAACGACTGGCGATCGGGCGGTCGTGCAGCAGGAAGGCGTCGGCCAGCGGCGCCAGGCGGGCGCGCGCCTCGTCGTTCTCGGCCGCGATTGGCTCCTCGGCCAGGTTGCCGCTCGTCATCACCAGCGGCCCTCCGAACGCCGCCAGCAGCAGGTGGTGCAGCGGCGTGGACGGCAGCATCGCCCCCACCTCGCGCAGCCCCGGCGCCACCGACGGCGCCAGGGCCGCCCCCCCTCTCCCAACCTGCGACTCGGCATCCTGCGAGCGTCGCTCCCCCCATAAGGGGCGAGGGCTCCCGGCTCCATCTCCCCCGGCTCCGCCGGCGCCCCCCTTCCTTCGAAGGGAAGGGGGGCTGGGGGGGTTAGGTCCTCCCGGCGTCTTCCCCCTCTCCCCCTGGGAGAGGGGCTGGGGGTGAGGGCGCATCCCCACCAGCACGATCGGCCGCCGCGGCGAGGCGAGCAGCGCCGCCTCGGCCGCGTCGACGGCGCAGACGGCGCGCACCGCGGCCAGGTCGGCGAACATGACGGCAAACGGCTTGGCGCCGCGCCGCTTGCGCTGCCGCAGGCGGGCGACCGCCGCCTCGTCGCGCGCGTCGCAGGCGAGGTGGAAGCCGCCCAGGCCCTTCAGCGCCACGATCGCCCCGTCCCGCAGCCGCGCCACCGCCTCGGCCAGCGGGTCGCCCGGCAGCGCCGCCCCATCTGCGGCCGCTCCGGGCGCCTCCAGCCACAGCCGCGGGCCGCAGGCCGGGCAGGCGACGGGCTGGGCGTGGTAGCGGCGATCGGCCGGGTCGGCGTACTCCGCGGCGCAGGCCGGGCACAGCGGGAAGCGCCGCATCGTCGTGTTCGGCCGGTCGTAGGGCAGCGCCTCGATGATCGTGAACCGCGGCCCGCAGTTGGTGCAGTTCGTGAAAGGGTAGCCGTAGCGCCGGTCGCGCGGGTCGCTCAGCTCGCGCAGGCAGTCGGCGCACGGCGCCGTGTCCGGCGGCACTGGCTGGGCCACGTCCGGCGCCGCCCGGCTGGCCAGGATGGCGAAACCGTCGGCGCCCACGGGCGGCACGTCGGCCACGTCCAGCGCTTCAATACGGGCGAGCGGCGGCGCCTCCGTCTGCAGCGCGGCGCGGAAGGCGGCGAGCGCGGCGGGCGGGCCCTCGATCTCGATGGCCACGTCGCCCGAGCGGTTGAGCACCCAGCCGGCCAGCGCGTACCGCGTGGCGAGCCGGTACACGAAGGGGCGGAAGCCCACCCCCTGCACGACGCCCCGCACCGCGAGGCGCTGGCGCTGCACCGCGACCGTCGCCGCGACTCCCATACCTGCTCCCTGGCCCGCGCGCTCCGCTGCCCATCGCGCGGCGCTGGATCGCGCGCATCCTGCGGGTCCGCTGTCCGCTCCCTGGCGCGCGCTACGCCAGCCCCGCCGCGCCGGGGTGCGCCGCGGCGTCCCGCGCGTGCTCGGCGAGGTGGCTCGCGGGCACCTCGACCGCCACCGGCGCGGCGCCCTCCGCGCCGGGCCGGTAGCGCCAGCCGCTCGCTAGCTCGACGGCGTCCACCAGCAGCTCGTCGCCCGCCACCACGGCGACGTCGCCCGCGCCGCACTGGCGGCAATTGAACGGGGGCGCCCGAAACTCGCTCTCCGCGCCGCAGCCGTGGCACACCAGGCGCGCCGGCACGTCGGTCAGCTCGATCACCGCGTGGGCGGCGTTGGTGTCCTGGGCGGCCATCTGGAAGCAGAGCTGCATGCTATCCGGCACGACGGCTTGTAGCACGCCCACGCTGAGCCGCACCCGCCGCACCGGCTCCCCGTCGGCCACGTCGAGCACCACCGCCAGGACACCCTCGGCCAGCGCCATCTCGTGCATGGCCTCTCCCTTCCGCGCGTAGCAGGCCTAGTAGTCTGTCACACTTGAATTGCCAGCTTGCCAGACGCCGCCGTGATGAAGATTGACAAATTAGTCGGGGAGAGCGGCCAGCCGGCCGGCCTCCAGCAAGCCCCGGTGGCCCGCCGTTTACGGCGGCATGGCTCCGCTACCAGTACCCAATGAATTCCTCAACCTTCATCAGGCCGGCGTCGTGGGCCGCAATCTACACGTGACAAAGCACTAGGGCACATCCCGGTCAGCTGCCACCGCCGCCCCGCGGCGCCCGGCCTGCCGCGGACGCCCCTACATCATCTCCATCTTGATGTAGCGCTTGATCTCCGGCAGCGACGCCACGATCATCGCGACCGCCGCCGCCGCGATGAGCGCGAACAGCGCCGTGCTGATCATGCCGACCGTCTTCATGCTGACTCCCTTCCACCGCCCTGACCGGCTTCCTCGCTACGCGACGATCGGGCCGCCGCTGGCCGCGTCAGCGCCCGCGCTGGCACCGAGCGCCCGGGCGACGAGCGACTCCACCAGCCCGATCGCCTCGTCCACGGCCGCCTGCACCGGCGCGCTGAGGCCGATGCGCCCCTCCTCGTCGGCGTCGAGCGTCGCCGGCTCGCAGCCCACCACCAGCACGCGCCGCGGCCGGCCGTCCAGCGCCTTCACCAGGCAGAACACCTGCACCGGATCAATCGTGTGGGCGTCCACCGCCACGGCCGTCGCGGCATCCAGTGCGTCCAGGTCGGGCTCGACCACGTACAGCGTGCCGGGCGCCTCGCCGCGCGGCAGCGCGTCCACCAGGATCGCCACGTCCGGCTCGTCGAGCAGCGCGTACGCCAGGTCGAACGCGCGGATGCCGAAATCCACCACGCGGACGCCCGGCGGCCACGCGCGCGCCGCGAGGCGTTGGGCCACCTCGACGCCGAAGGCGTCGTCGCCCAGAAAGACGTTGCCGATGCCGGCGACGAGGACCTGCGGCTCGCTCATGGCGGTCCCGCCGCGCCGTCGTCCAGCGGTTCCACCTCGTCCGGCGCGAAGAAGAAGCGGTGCCCGGGCTGCCGCGCGATGCCCAGGTCGCGCCCCGGGTCGTCCGCCAGCGTCACCGCCAAGTGGATGCGGTCCTCGTAGTCCTGCTCGATGCCCTCGACGAACGCCACTCGCCCGGCCAGCACGACGTCCATCACGTCGGCGCCCGGCCGCGGGCGCAGCCGCACGCGGCTGCCCTGCCGCAGGTCCACGCCGCCCACCCGCACGCTCGTCGGCGCCGGCCGCTCCAGCCCCCCGAAGAACGGGTCCGGCAAGCCCTCGTCGCCCAGCAGGCGGAAGTCGCGGATCGCGCCGTGCAGGTTCATGAAGTCGTCGAGCGTCAGCGCCTCCGTGCGCTCCAGGATCTCGCGGGCCCGCGGATCGGAGGCCCGCATCTCGGCCTTCTCGGCGTCGGTAAGCGTGAGCACGTTCAGCACGAGCATCTGGTCGATCTCGGTGCCGTCGAACAGGTCGCCGGGGCTCTCCGGCGCGATCTGCGGGTAGTCGGGCAGGATGATCGGCGCCGCCAGCAGCGTGTTGCGCTCGCCCGCCTCGCCCACCAGCACCGGCCACAGCTTGACGTTCTCGCAGCGCGCCGCCGCGCGCGCCAGGTCGGCCGGCGGGTCGGTGAGCGACACGAACTCCCCGGCCGTCGCCCGCAGCACGACGTGCGTCGAGACGAGCGTCTGCCGCAGCGCCCGCTCGCGCTCACGGCCCGGGTCGGCCGCGCGGTTGGCCAGCCGCACCCTCAGCTGGAACACCGCCGGCTCGACCTCCCGCGCGGCGACCTCGACGGTCCCTGTCAGCGCCTCCCAGCTTCGCACCAGCGCCCCGGCGGGCGTCCCGTCGGGCGCCACCAGCGGCTCCTCCTCGCGGCCGGCGGGCACGTCGAGGACGACCTGCCACGGCGTCGCCAGCGCCGTCAGGGGCAGCGGGTCGAGGGCCACCTCGCGCTCGGTCGCCTCGTCCCAGGTCAGGTACCGCTCCGGCCCCGCTTGCAGCGCGTCCACCGGCTCCAGCGTGCCGTCGGCGTAGCGGCGCGCGGCCTGCCGCGCCACGATGTGGAGGAAGCGCACCTGCACGCCGACCACGGGCGCCGCGCCGCGCACCAGGCACTCGGTCTGCACGTACCACGGATCGACGCCGCCGCTCGCCTCGCTGTAGGCGGGCGGGTACACGCCGCCGAACGTCCAGCGCTTCTGGTTCTTCGTCGCCGAGCGCCGGTACGGCCACAGCACGTAGCCCTCGTACAGCACGGTCGCCGCGATCTTCGCTACCGCGTCCACGTCCGCTCAATCCTCCCCGCCGGCGCGCAGCAGGCGCTCCAGGACGTCGTCCCAGGTGGGCAGGCTCTGCCGCGCCCTGTAGCGGTACAGCCGCTCGAACGTCTCCTTGCGCATGCGCAGCCAGGCGCTGTTGGGGAAGTAGCGCTCCATCGTCTCCTGCCACACTGCCACCGGCAGCTCGTAGCGCGCCTCCTTTTCCCAGGGGATCTGCTCCACCCGCAGCCCCCCCGCGCCCGCGTAGAACACCGTGCCGCTGAACAGGAATTCCAGCGGCACCTCGCCGCCTTCGAGCGCGGCGAAGTACTTGGCGCTGACCACCTCGAAGTCGTAGGTACACGGCACCGGCAGGTCCACTTGCGCCGCGCCGCTGAACGGCGGCACGAGCAGCGTCGTGTTCGCCCACAACAGGCTCTTCAGCGTCTCGCCCCAGCGCGCCGCCTCGCCGAACAGCTCCGCCAGCCGTGCCTGCTCGCCCGCCGCGTAGTGGCGCTCGTTCGGCGCGATGCGAATCTGCGTGTTCAGCATGATCGAGCGCACCGGCTCGCCGCCCGCGTTCGCGATGCGCAGGCGGAACAGCAGGCACGGCGCCGCCGCGAACGGCAGCGTCTCGGCGTGCTCGACGCGGAAGTCGAGGTCGGGCAAGGCGCGCTCCTCGGGCGAAGCTGCGGACACGCGGCGCGGGCAGGGCGCGTCGCCGGCACGGCGGCTCAGGCCGGCGGCAGGTTGGGCATGCGCGAGTCGATTGGGTTCCTCTTACCGGGATTGATGCCGGTCGAGCGCCGGGCGGTCGCGCGGCCGTTCGGCAGGTGGCCCGGCTCCTTCGCGAAGCCGCCGGGCTCGTTGCCCTCCCGCACGCCGGTCGTGTGCGCCGGCTTGGACGGCGTCGTGTCCGGCTTGCCGACGCACAGGTTATCCATCACTTCCATTCGCTCTCTCCTTGTCTGCCGGGGCCACGGGCCGCGCCCGCGCCTGGAGCGTCTCGAAGAAGCGCCCGATCTCCGCCCAAACCGCCTGCCCGCCGCCCAGCCCCCGCCAGTAGCGGCGGATCAGCCCCACCAGGCTGTAGCACTCGTCGATGGGCACGAGATAGTGCTGCGACGCGCCGCGCGCGCGGTTGACCAGCAGCGCCTCCACGTCCGGCTCCATCTGACGCAAGACGGGGTTGCGCGCCGCCAGCTCCTCCCAGGTGTCGAGCCGCAGCAGGGACTCGACCGGCCCCATCGGGCTCGGATAGTAGGCGACGACCCGCCCGGCGGGCGTGCTGTAGAAGAAGAAGGCAATGCCCACCGGCACGCGCAGGCTCTCCCACTGGGCGGCGCTAAGCGCGAAGTCGGCGAGCGCCAGGCGCCGGTCCGGCACGAGCCGGTACTTGCCCTCGCTGGCCGCCGCGTTGCCGAACAGCACGGCGCACGCCCGGCAGACGCACTGCATCTCCCGCGTGGCCACCGTGAGCAGGTGTCGGTGCCCCGGCGGGACCGGCTCGCTGCACAGGTCGCAGCGCTCCTGCGCCGCCGCCGTCGCTTGCGTCGCGCGCTGGGCGAACCGCTGCAGCGTCGCGAACGGCCGCGGGCGCTCGTCGATCATCGCGCGCCGCCCACGGCGCTCGGCAGCGCCACCTTCAGCAGCCCCGCCTCGCCGGCCAGCAGGGGGATCGGCTCCAGGTGCAGGTGGGGCGCGTCGAGGCACCGCCCCGCCCGCCGCGCGTCGTAGCGGCGGCCGCAGCCGGCGCAGGCCAGCGCGTCGGCGGCGAGGGCGCCGTCCGCCAGCGACTGCCCGCACGCCGGGCACGCGGGACGGTAGGCGTAGTAGTCGTCGCCCAGCTTCAAGAACAGCACCGCCTCCCCGGCCACGTCCTTTAGCAGCAGCCCGCCGCCGGCCAGCTGCGGCAGCGCCCCGGCGGTCGTCCACGCGCTAGACCGCTCCGCCGGCGGCGGGGCCACCGCCGGCGGACGGTCCACGAAGGTGATGGGCCGCGGCGGCTGCGCCACGCCCTCGGCCTCGATGCCCTCCAGATCTGGGGCGGCTTGCAGGATGGCCTCCTCGATGGCCAGCTTCAGCGTCATCGCCGACGACGGGCAGCCGCTGCAGCTTCCCTGGAGCCGCAGGCGGGCGACGCCCTCCTCGACGCCGAGTAGCTCCACGTTGCCGCCGTGCGACGCCAGGTAGGGCCGCACGTCCTCCAGCGCGCGCCGCACCCGCGTCTCGACAGCGAGTGGGTGCAGCCCGTGCAGCAGCAGCAGGTGCGACACTAGCTCGTCCCCCGCCAGCGCCTCGACCAGCCCGTCGCCGCCTGTCGCCGCCGCGCTCGCCAGGATGCGGGCCAGCCCCTCGCCGTACAGCTCGAGGAGGCCCTGCACGGCCTCGGCCGCCGCCGCCCGCGCCGTCGCGTCGGGCAGCGCCTCGATCGCCGCGAGCCGCGCCTCGACCGCGGCGACGCGCGCCTGCACCGTCGTGTCGTCCAACGCCGTCGTCCCTTCTCGGCGGGGTGGACCGCCCCCTAGCCGCGCACCCCGAACGTCGGCGAGTGGCGCTGCTCCAGCACCTTGCCGTCGCCCAGGTACATGTGGACGCCGCAGGGCAGGCAGGGATCGAAGCTGCGCACGGCGCGCATGATGTCGATGCCCTTGAAGTTCTCGCGGCCGTTCTCCTCGAAGATCGGCATGCCCTGCACCGCGTCCTCGTACGGCCCCGGCGTGCCGTAGGAGTCGCGCGGGCTGGCGTTCCACGGCGTCGGCGGGTAGGGATGGTAGTTGGCGATCTTGCCGTCGCGGATGACCAGGTGGTGTGACAGCACGCCGCGCACCGCCTCGTGGAAGCCGCAGCCAATCGCCTCGTCGGGCACCTCGAAGTCCTGGAACACCTTGACGTCGCCCGCGCGGACGTGCTCGAACGCCTTGTCGAGGAGGAAGAAGGCTGCCGCCGCGGCGTAGGCGAGGAAGTAGATGCGCGCCCGGTCGCGCTCGATCGCGTTCGACCACTGCGGGATCTTCCACTCGAACTGGAACTCGGGCTGCGCCGCCGACTTCGGCAGGTTGATCTGGACGCTGTGGCCCGTGGACTTGACGTAGCCGATGTCCACCAGGCCTGCCAGCGCGGTGGCCCACAGCCGGGCAAGCGGCCCGCCGCCGGTGTCCAGCGCCAGGTAGTCGCCCGTACGCTGGTCGTACCAGCGCGGGCTCATCACCCAGCTATAGTTGCCGCCCTCCAGGTCGCGCTTCTGCGGCTTGGGGATCGTGGTCTGGTTCCACGGGTGCCGCTTGTCGATGGGATTGCCCAGCGGGTCGCGCGTGACGAACGTCTCCTCGTTCTCCCAGTCCTGGTAGTACGAGCTGCCCAGCAGGATGCGGATGCCGAGGTTGATGTCCACCAGGCTCGTGGTGACGAGCTGGCCGTCCACGACGATGCCCGGCGTGACGTACATCGCCCGGCCCCAGTCGGCCATGTGCTCGTACTTGTAATCGCAGACGTAGGGGTTCTGGAACGAGCCCCAGCAGCCCAGCAGCACCCGCCGCTGGCCCACCTTCTCGTAGCCCGGCAGGGCGTCGTAGAAGAAGTCGAACACGTCGTCGTTCATCGGCACGATCTTCTTCACGAAGTCCAGGAAGCGCATCAGCCGCACCAGGTAGTCGCTGAACACCTGCGGCGTGACGACCGTGCCCACCCCGCCCGGATAGATCGTCGAGGGATGCACGTGGCGCCCCTCCATCAGGCAGAACATCTCGCGGGTGAGGCGGCTCATCTGCAGCGCCTCTTTGTACGTCTGCCCGGTGAAGGGGTTGAAGGAGCGCATGATGTCGGCGATGGTGCGGAAGCCGTGGATGTCGGCGTGCGGCGCCGCGGCCTGCTCGGCCTTCTCCAGCAGCTTGGGGTTCGTCTCCTTCACCATCTGCTCGCAGAAGTCCACGAACACCAGGTTGTCCTGGAAGATCGCGTGGTCGAACATGTACTCGGCCGCCTCGCCGAGGTTGGAGATCCACTCCGCCATGTTCGGCATGGCGATGCCATACGCCATGTTCTGCGCGTAGACGGAGCAGACGGCGTGGTTGTCGCCGCAGATGCCGCAGATGCGGCTGGTGATGAAGTGCGCGTCGCGCGGGTCCTTGCCTTTCATGAACACGCTGTAGCCGCGGAAGATGGAGGAGGTGCTCTTGCACTCGACGACTTCGCGGTTGTCGAAGTCGATCTTGGTGTAGATGCCCAGGTTCCCGATGATCCGCGTGATCGGGTCCCAGGACATGCTCACGAGGTTCCGGGTCTGTGGCGGGGTTGCCTCTCGAACGGCCACTGCTCCTGCCTCCTCGCTAGCGCGGCCAGCGCGGGTTGTAGCCCGTCGTCAGCGCCGGGCCCTTGTGGCGCCACTTCGGCTCCCGGTTGACGGCGTGGTTGGTGATGCCGCGCAGGCGGCGAATCAGCGCCCCGTAGACGGTCGTCACGTTCGAGGAGACGGTCCCGCCCGGCGGCTCGTCCATGAACGGCATGAACTTGTCGGGGAAGCCCGGCATGGTGCAGCCGATACAGATGCCGCCGACGTTCGGGCAGCCGCCGATGCCCGCCATCCAGCCGCGCTTCGGCACGTTGCAGTTGACGACCGGTCCCCAGCAGCCGGTCTTGACCAGGCACTTCGGCGAGTTGTAGTCCAGCGCGAAGTCGCCCTGCTCGTAGTACCCGGCGCGGTCGCAGCCCTCGTGGACCGTCTTCCCGAACAGCCAGGTGGGGCGCAGCGCATCGTCGAGGGGGATCATCGGCGAGAGCCCGGCCGCCTGGTAGAGCAGCCAGAGCAGCGTCTCCATGAAGTTGTCCGGCTGCACCGGGCACCCCGGCACGTTCACGATCGGCAGGCCGGCCTTGGAGCGGAAGTCCCAGCCGAGATAGTCCGCCAGGCCCATGCAGCCAGTAGCGTTGCCCGCCATCGCGTGGATGCCGCCGTAGGCTGCGCAGGTGCCGATCGCCACGACCGCCCAGGCGCGCGGCGCCAAGCGGTCGAGCCACGTATTGAGCGTGATCGGCTCGCCCGTGGCCGGGTCGTTGCCCATGGACGTCCAGTAGCCGTCGCCGTTGATGTTCTCGTTGGGGATCGAGCCCTCGACGACCAGGACGAACGGGTCCAGCTCGCCCCGGGCCGCCTGGTGGAAGGCTGCCATGAACTCCTGCCCGCCCAACGAGTAGGCCAGGACCTTGTTGTGCAGGTGGACCTTTGGCAGCCCCGGAATCACGCCCAGCACAACGTCCTCGAGGCTCGGCTGCATCGCGGCCGTGACCGACACCGTGTCGCCGTCGCAGCTCATCCCTTCCGAGGTCCACAGGATGTGGACTTCGTCCACGCCGCGCGCCGCTCCTTGCCGCTCCTGGCTAGACGTCGCCTGGTTGGGGATGTCGGATGGGGTTCTAGCCACAGCCGCTGCCTCCTACTCTGGGGTCCCAGCCCCATCTTGCAACGCGGAGCGTGAGGTCAGCCTGTACGCGCCTCCCCTGCGCCTGAACACGCCCTGAACGAAACTGCTTGCGAGGCGCCTCGCATGGAATCATCTCGCGTGCTAAGCTGCCCCCACCGGCGACGAGCGGCAGGGCGCGGGACCACAGAGCGCGTGCCACGCCCGACGACGAGCGCTGGCGGGCCGGGGAAGCGCCGCAAGCGCCCTGACCCGGCGCGCGACGCCGATCAGGAGATGGAGGACTATGGCACGCGAGGCGAGTGCGGCACGCTGGCTGGCGCTGGGCCTGGCGCTGGTCGTGGCCCTCGGGACCGCGGGCTGCTCGGGCGGCTCGCCGCAGCCGGCGCCCGCGCCCACGCCGACCGTGCGCCCCGCGCGCACCGGCCAGGAGCGCGGCGCCGAGCGCCCGAGTCGCGCGAGCGCGAGCAGCCGCAGCCGGCGCGTGCAAGGTGAATCGGTCCCCGGCCTGCTCGTCGAGCCCGACGAGGGCCGCACGGCCATCGAGCGGGCGATCAACGGCGCTCAGCAGAGTGTGGACCTCGTCATCTACCTGCTCTCCGACCGGCAGACCATCGCCGCGCTCAAGGCCGCCCAGGCCCGCGGCGTCCGCGTGCGCGTGATGCTGGAGGAGCATCCCTACGGCGGCGGGCCGGGCAATGGCGCGGTCGCGCAAGACCTCCAGGCCGCCGGCGTGACGACCGCCTGGTCAAACCCCGCCTTTCGCCTCACCCACCAGAAGACGCTCGTGCTCGACGGGTCTACCGCCTGGGTGATGACGCTGAATCTCACGGCCAGCGCCTTCACCCGCAACCGCGAGTTCGCCGTGCGCGTCACCGACCCGGCCGCCGTCGCCGAGATCGAGCAGGTGTTCGAGGCCGACTGGGACCGCCAGGCGGTCCACCCCGGCCAGCCCAGCCTCGTCTGGAGCCCCGACAACTCGCGCGCCAAGACCCTGGACGTCATCCGCGGCGCCAAGCGCACGCTGGAGATCTACAACGAGGAGATGCAGGACGCCGAGACCGAGCAGGCGCTCGCGCAAGCGGCGCAGCGCCAGGTCGCGGTGCGGGTGCTGATGACGGGCGGCGGCGGCGGCAACGACCCGAACGAGCCCGGCCGCCAGCGCATCAGCCAGGCCGGCGCCCAGGTGCGCTTGATCGCGACGCCCTACATTCACGCCAAGATGATCCTGGCGGACGAGGGCGCCAGCGGGGCGGGCGCCTTCGTCGGCTCCGAGAACATCTCGACCGCCTCGCTCGACCAGAACCGGGAGCTAGGCGTGCTGGTGAGCGACGCGACCTACCTGCACCGCCTCCACGACGTGTTCGAGCACGACTGGAGCGAGGCCCACTGAGGAGCGGCCCGTGGCAGCATTTCGCTTCGATCCCGACAAGTTGGCGGACGCGCTGGAGCGAGCCGGCTACGACGCCGACCCCACCCCGCCCGGCGTAACGCAGCTCAGCGCGCGCCGGGAGGGCGTGGCCGGCGGCGTGGCCGTCGTCGTGGTCGACGGCGGCGGCCGGCTCCGCTTCACCCTCACCCGCGACGTGGCGCCCGAGCAGGCGCGCGACGTGACGCTGGGCGGGCGCACGTACCACCTGGTGGACACCACCACCCGCACCACTGTCGCCCTGCTTACCCTCACCAGCGCGGCCGAGCTCGCCACCTGCCTCGCGGACCTCGAGCGCGCCGCCGCCGGCTAGCGCCTCGCCATCGCCCATGCCAACTGGCCCACGCCGGGACACAGATGGCGCCGCTGCGGTACCATTCAGCGGGCGGCAACGCCCGCTGAATTCGCCGGGGCGGCGGGGGTGAGGCATGGAAAGCAAGCGGCTGTTCAATTTCAGCGCGGGGCCAGCCACGATCCCGCCCGAAGTGCTCGACGCCTCCGCGCGGGCGCTGCTTGACTACAATGGCATGGGCGCCGGCATCGCCGAGCTGAGCCACCGCGGGCCGGAGGTCGACGCCGTCCTCGACGAGACGATCGCCCGCTGCCGCGCCCTGCTAGGCATCCCCGACAATTACGACGTACTGTTCTTGCAGGGCGGCGCCACGCAGCTGTTCACCACGATCCCCATGAACTTCCTGCGCGGCTCGGCCGACTACGTCGTCAACGGCGAGTGGACGACGAAGGCGGCCGAGGCGGCCCAGCCCTACGGCACCGTGAACGTCGTCGGCTCTAGCAAGGCGACCGGCTTCGACCGCACGCCGACCGACTGGCAGCCCACGCCCGATGCCAGCTACCTCTACCTCTGCTCAAACGAGACGATCTACGGGACGCGCTGGCCCACCTTCCCCAACCATCCCTGCCTGATCGCCGACGTCAGCTCGGAGTTCCTGGCGCGGCCGCTGGACGTCGGCAAGTTCGCGCTGCTGTTCGGCGGCACCCAGAAGAACCTCGGCATCGCGGGCGTCGTGCTGGCCATCGTGCGGAAAGACCTCTACGAGCGCATCCCCGCCTCGGTGCCGCCGATCTTCAACTTCCAGGTCCACGCCAAGGCCAAGTCCTGCCTGAACACGCCGCCGACCTTCGGCATCTACGTGCTGCTGGAGACCCTGCGCTGGCTGGAGCGCCAGGGCGGCCTCGCCGCGATCGAGGAGCGCAACGAGCGCAAGGCGGCGCTCGTCTATGACGCCATCGACGCCGCGCCGGCCTTCTACCGCGCCCCCGTGGCGAACCGCGCCGATCGCAGCCGCATGAACGTCGTCTTCCGCCTGCCCACCGAGGAGCTAACCGAGCGCTTCCTGGCCGAGGCCGAGGCCCAGGGCATGATCGGCCTGAAAGGCTACCGTACCGTCGGCGGCGTGCGCGCCAGCCTCTACAACGGCCTGCCCGAAGCCGGCTGCGCCGCCCTCGCCGCGCACATGCGCGCCTTCGCCGCCGCCCACGCCTGACGCTCCGATTGGTCCCCGGCTTGGCCCACGTCCCGACGAAAGGCTCCGCCAGCCCCCATCCCCCGGTGGGGAAGGAGGGTCACGGACAAGGGGTCAGCACTCGACCGAGAGCAAGCCCGGCGGGCGCGCGCCCATGCGGCGCGCGCCCGCCGCCGTGACTTGCACGGTGTCAGCCCAGGTGATGCGCTCGCCGCGGTAGTCCGAGTCGCGCGGGTGGGCGCTCGGCTTCACGACGAACACCGTGGACGCTTCGAGCGGGCGGCTGAGCAGGTCGCCCGTGCCGCCGGCCGCGCGGTTCTCGACCACCAGTGGCCAATCGTCACCCAGCCCGCGGCCGTGGATGATGATGCTCGTCCGGTACTTGGCCGAGCGCTCGCCCACGCCGCGCGCCGCGTCGATCACCTCCTGGAACGTGGCGCCGGGGCGCATCGCCGCCAGCGCCGCCGCGAACGCCTCGCGCTGCCACTGGAACATGTCCTGCACGTCGGCCGGCACCGGGCCGAGGAACAGCGGCTGCGCCTGCTGCGCGCAATAGCCCGCGTAGCGCGCCTCGATCTCGTTCTGGATGGCGTCGCCCTTCGCCATCACTCGCTCGGTGGCGATCGTCAGCCGCCGCGAGAGCCGGCCCCACGGCCCCGACAGCCACGAGAGCATGGTGGGAATCTCGCCGCCGTCGGCGATCATGGCCTGGATCATGTTGGCGTAGACGACGCTCTCCTGCACGCCCGGCCGCGCGGTGGCGCGCATCGCCTCGACAGCCTTCTCGATAAGGTCTACCGACCGCTGCAGCATGGCGATCTCTTCGTCGCTCTTGACGTAGCGCGGGTAGCGGCAGAGGTCCGTGCCGTTCACGATCCGCGCCTGGGGCACCAGCTCGCGGACCCGCTCGACGGTGCCCCAGGCGGCCGTGCCCTCGGGCGCGCGGAGCACCCCCGCGAGCCCCGTGATCGCCACGACGAGGTCCGGCTTGCCCAGCTCGGCCGTTAGCTCCCGGAGCCGCCGGCCGATCGCCTCGCCCCAGCGCCAGTTGGTCGGCCGCAGGTCGCGCAGCCAGAAGGGGGCCGCGATGCCCCAGTAGAGATCGTTGATGGCGAACCCCGTCGGCTCGCCTTCGATAGGGAAGACGACGCCCGCGTCCACATTGTTCCCGCCGATCTGCGTCAGGTAGCGCACGTCGCTCTGCCAGTGGTCCCAATGGCCCGAGTTGTTCGTGCCCACCAGCACGTCCACCCCGGCCCGCGCCATCTCCGCGCGCACGGCCGCCCAGCGCCGGTCGCGCTCGGCCAGCGAGAAGCGGGGATATGGATACGACAGGTCCTGCGAGCGCGCGTACTCCTGCTGTCCAAGCTCGCGGAGCGCGGCCATGCTCCCTCCTCTGCGTCGGGCCGGGTGGGCTCAGTTCAGGTGCCAGTAGTGCTCGAGCGGCCGCGTGCCCAGGCGCTCGGCACCCGTCGCCGTGACGACGACCGTGTCGCCCACGTGGCCCACGTCGTCCTGGCCGTTGTAGGTGGTCGTCGGCTTGACGACGAACACGTTGCCCACTTGCAGCGGCGCGGCGTCCACGGCCGGCTGCGATTGGTTCGTGATGAGCGGCCCGTCGTCGCCCAGCCCGCGCCCGTGCAGCGTGAGCGCCCCGGTCGCCTTCCCGCCGCGGTTGATGCGCTCGGCGGCAGCCTTCAACTCGCCGAAGGTGACGCCCGGCCGCATCGCCTGCACGATGTCCCAGAAACACTCAACGGCCGCCGCGTAAGCGTCGGGCGCCCAGGCCGGCACGTCGCCGAAGGTGACCGACTGGTCGAGCTGGCCCGTGTAGCCGCCCCAGCGGCCCTCGATCTCCACGTGCAGGTAGTCGCCGCTCCGCACCAGTCGGTGCGTGGGCTGCTCGATGCGGTGGTACGCGGCGCCGAACGGGCCCGACGTCCAGCCGAACATGATCGGCATGCTGCCGCCCGCCGCGATCGCCGCCTGGTACATCTGCGCCATGATGAGCGGCTCGAACACACCCACCCGTGCCGTCTGCAGCAGCGCGTGCAGGCTGCGCTCGGCGATCGCGGTGGCCTGGCGCAGGAAGGCGATCTCCTCGGGGCTCTTCACGAACCGCGCCTCGCCCATCAGGTCGGTCGCGCTGACGAAGCGCGCTTCGGGCAGCGCCGCTTCAAGCTGCCGCACCGCCGTATAGCCCGCGTAGCCGTCGCGCTGGCGCACGACCGCGTACGCGCCGTGGGTCAGGCCACAGATGCCGATCGTCGCGCGCTGCATGCCCGCTTCCTGCAAGCACTGGACGAGCGCGCGCGCCCAACCGCGCCCCGAGCGCATCGTCTCACCTACCCAATCGCCGGCGGGCCAGTAGCCGCCACGATTGGTGATCGCCGTGACCTTGCCTTCCAGCGGGAAGCAGACCTCGACCTCCTCGCAGTTGTTGCCGAGCTGCGTCAGGTAGCGCACGTCGGCCTGGTTGCGGTTGTGGGTGCCGGTGCTGTTCAGCCCCACGATGCAGTCGATGCCGTCGCGCCGCATGAGCGCGCGCACGCGGCCCCAGCGCCGCTCGCGCTCCTCCATCGAGAAGGTGGGGAGCTGCCAGTCCACGAACACCGGATCGCGCATCGCCTCGGCCATCGCGCCCTCCCTTCGTCGTCATCTGCCCGATGCTAGAGCGTTTGCGGGCGGGAGGCAATGGAACCGCGAGGCGTGCGGGTGCGTACGGGCCGGTGCTGGGCGAAGCATCTGGCCAAGGATGGTGTGTCAGTTTGGCTACGCCAAACTGACACACCATCCTTGGAAACCAGCTTAGAACGGCGCGCGCCAGCGCAGGCCGGCGAAGCGGGCGTAATCGCGGTCGGTGGTGATGAACTCGCTGCCCGACTCGATTGCCAGCGCAGCGAGGTAAGCGTCCGGGACCAGGTTGCCCCGCGCTGGCGTCTGGCGACACAGGATACTGATGTCAATCAGGAGCATCGCGGCGATCCATCAGATCGAGCAGCGCCGCGGTGTCGTCGAGATCAACGCCAGGCTGGAGTCCGCGCCCCGCGTAGGTCGGCAGCGGCAGGCGGGGCCGTGGATGGGCTTGACGGCGACGTGCTAGCAGCTCCCGCACGGCTTGCTCCAGCAGCGCCGTCAGCGTCGTGTGGTCCTCGGCCGCAGCGCGCTTGATTTCGTGCAGCAGGTCCGGATCGAGGCGTACGGTGGTTCGCATACGTCAAAGCATATTTAATTAGCATCAATATGTCCAACCCGTCCGCTCCGCTGATACGACGCTCATCCCGGCCGGCCGATGCGCGCCGATCCGGTGGCCACCACGCGTGGTGAGCGTGGATGCATCCAAGGACGGGGGTATAATGGGCCCCTATCCAGAGAGCGCCGGGAGACGTGCCGACATGACGCTGCTGCTGTCCCAGGCCGACGTGGCGGGGCTGCTCGACCTGCCGCAAGCGATGCAAGCGACGCGCCAGGCGCTGCGCGAGCAGGCCGCCGGGGCCGTGACCGCCGTGCCGCCGCGCCACGTCAACGTGCCGCGCGGGGCGCTGCGCATCGTCAGCGGCGCGCTCCACCAGAGCCAGCGCATGGGCGTGCGCCTGGGCCCGGCCGCCGGATTCGTCGATGCGTCGGGCGGCGACCGCATGGTGGCGCTGCTGTACGACTCCGAATCGGGCGACCTCCTTAGCGTGATGGCCTATCCCTTCAGCCGGCTGCGGACGGGCGGCACGATCGGCGTGGCCACGGAGCTACTGGCGCGCGCGGACGCCCGCGCGGTGGGCATGATCGGCACCGGCCGCAACGCCCTGAGCCTGCTCCAGGCGGCCTGCCACGTGCGCCCGGTCGAGCGTATCCGCGTCCACAGCCGCAATCCCGAGCGGCGTGAGGCGTTCGCCGCGCGAACGCGGGAGGCGCTCGGCGTGCCGGTCGAGGCCACGGCCGAGGCCGCCGCCGCCGTGCGCGACGCGGACCTGGTCTACGTCGCTACCGACGCGCTGGAGCCCGTGCTCCACGCCGACTGGCTGGCGCCCGGCGCCTTCGTCGGCAGCATGGGCCGCCCCAGTGAGCTGGACCCATCCGTCTACCTCGCCGCCCACACCATCGTCGTCGGCGACCGCGAGCACGAGGAGCAGTACTTCGACGTGGGGCGCTACCCGCACCAGCTCCTCAAGCTGATCGACGCCGGCCAGCTCGACTGGTCGGCCGTCCACGAGCTGTGCGACGTGCTGGTGGGCCGGGCGCCGGGCCGCACGGCGCCCGATCAGACGATCGTTTTCAAGGAGTCGCAAGGCGGCTTCGGCGACGTCGCGTTCGCGAACTGGGTGTACGGGCGCGCATGCGAGCGCGGCCTCGGCCAGGAGTGGGAGTTCTACCAGTAGGCGGTGCTTCCGGGGACCCCGCCCCCCCGCCACTACGGGACAGGAGCGCGAACATGAACCGCCCCCGCGCTTATCTCAGCGTCGCGCTGGCCTCGCTCCTCCTACTGGCCGCGTGCAGCGCGCCGGCCAGCCGCCCGGCCGCGCCATCCGCGAGCAGCGCCGCCGCTCCGGCCGCCGCGGCCACCGTCCCGGCCCCGTTGCAGGCGCTCATCGACGGCGCGCGCCAGGAGGGGCAGCTCACGCTGGTATGGGGCGAGAACACCGCGGGCGGGGCCGAGGGCGCGCGCCGCTGGGCCGACGGCTTCAATCGCCGGTACGGCCTGAACGTGGACGTGCGCTTCACACCCGGCCCGTCGATGCCCGAGGTGGCCGCCAAGATCGCCCAGGAAAACCAGGCCGGCCGCCCCGCTTCGAGCGACGTGCTGATCGGCTCCGAGGCGCACATCGTGTCGATGATCCAGGCCGATGCGCTGCTCCCGGTCGATTGGGCGAGCTGGGCGCCCAACATCCAGGACCCGCGTCTCATCGCGCCGGGCGGCGTCGCCGTCCAGCTCGCGTCGCGCGTCGTCGGCATCACCTACAACTCCGACCGCGTGCGCGGCGACGCCGTGCCAACCTCGCTGCAAGACGTGCTGAAGCCAGAGTACAAGGGCCGCATCGCCGCCACCCCCTACGCGGCGAACTTCGACCGCCTGGCCAGCCCGGAGCTGTGGGGCGAGCAGCGCACCGTCGACTACGTCACCAAGCTCGCGGACCAGGCATCTGGGCTCATGCGCTGCGGCGAGGTGAACCGCCTCCTGAGCGGCGAGTTCGACATGCTGGTGACCGATTGCGGTAGCTACGACGCCCACCGTATGCAGGCGCAGGGCGCGCCGCTAGGCCACGTCATCCCGTCGGACGCCGCCGAGATCGCCTACTGGTATCTCGGCGTGCCCCGCAACGCGGCGCACCCCAACGCGGCCAAGCTGTTCATCAACTACGTGCTCGGCCGCGAGGGCCAGGACATCCTGTACGAGCTGGACTTCAGCGACCACTACCTCGTGCCTGGCTCGAAGACGGCGGCCGAGGTCGAGGCGCAGCAGGCCAAGGGCGTGAAGTTCGCGCAGATCGACGTCCAGTTCGTGCAGCGCAACGACGAGAAGGAGCTGAGCCGCGTCCGCGACCAGCTCCAGAGCATCCTCCAGAGGAAGCGGTAACCCCGGAAATGCAGGGGCGCTCCCGCGGAGGCCGTCACCCGCTACAAGCCGGGTACGGTAACCCCGGGGGTGCAGGGGCGATCCGGTGTTCGCCGCCTTCTGCTCCGCGCCAAATGCGGTAACCCCGGGGGTGCAGGGGCGATCCCCTGCCAGGGCCTGCCCCTTCCCTTCGTCTCCGGGGGTGGAGGGGCGCTACCCTGCCGGGGGCTGCTCCCGCCCCTCGTCCCGGGGGTGCAGGGGGCCTCCGTGCTGGCCGAGTCGCTCAAGGGGGGGCGTGGGCCTCGTCCCCGGGGGTGCAGGGGGACTCCCCTGCCGGGGGGCGTGGGGGGTGTCCCCCCACTAGCCCTCCTCCTAATTCTCCAGGGGGTGGGGGGGGTGCCCCCCCACCCCCTGGATTGGGGGCCGGGGGGCGCTAGCTCCCCGCGATCAGCAGCTCCATCTTGCGGTCGCCCAGCTCGCGGTAGCCGTCGGCCGTGACCACCAGCGACGTGCCGCACACGATCCGGTCCTCGCAGTCATTCGCCACGACGGTTGGCGACACGCTGTAGATCATGCCCGCGCGCAGCGTGATGTCCGGTCGGCCGCCGCCGCCTCCGCCGCCATTCTGCTTCGCCACCCGGAAGGCCGGCCCCGCGAACTCGGGCACGTCGATGCCGTACTGGTGGATCTGGCCGTGCGGCGACCAGCGGAAGCCCTCGTCCGTACACGCCTGCTGATAGGCCGCGATGACCTGGTCGTGGGTTGCACCGTCGCGGAACGTCGCGAGCACCTTCTCGCGCACCCGCACCGCCGCCTCGAACAGCGCGCGGTGCAGCGGCCGCGGCTCGCCGAAGGAGATCACCGCATCGCTGTGGCCGGCGTAGTGCTGGTACTCGGCGTGGGCCGTCAGCGTGCCGATGTCGCCCGGCTGGATCTCGCGGTCCAGGCACACCTCGGCCAGGATCGGGTTCTGGTGCGCCTGCGGGCCGAAGTTGAACCCGACCTCGCTCTCCACGTCGCCGCCCGCCTCGACCATCGCCCGCTGTGCTTCCCCCACCACGATGGAGCCGCGCATTCCCGGCCGCGCGAACTCCTGGACGCGCGCCACGGCGATGTCGAACAGGCGATTCGCCCGGTCGATCAGGGCGATCTCCTCCTCGCTCTTGATCGTCCGCAGGTTGATCAGGATGTCCGAGACGTCCACCAGCTTCGCCTGCGGGAACGCCGCCTGCAGCTCGGTGTAGAAGCCGTGGCCCAGCCCGCCGACGCCCGCTCGCGTGCGCGTCAGACCGATCGTGCCCCGCTCCAGCCCCAGCTCCTTGACGCGCGCAGCCATTGCGTCGCCGTTCGCGCGCACGTCGTTGATCCAGTCTTGCGCCTCGAGCAGCACCTGCGGCGAGACGTCCACCAGGTGCCGGCCGTTGAGCTGTACGGTGGGCGCCGCGTCGCCCTCGGTTGGCAGCAGTCCCACCTGCTCGCCCGGCAGGTGGTTCGTCAGGTAGAAGAGGTCACTGCCCGTTACGATCAAGCAGTCGACGCCCCGCGCGCGCAACTGCTCGCGGATGGCCGCGTAGCGGCGGTCGCGCTCCGCCAGCGAGAGCCGCGGCCCCGTAGACAACGTCTGCGCCATGCTGCACCTCCGCGCCCTGCGCCGCGCGCGGCGACCGGGCCTCTAGCCCCCCGCGCGCGGTCGTCAACCAGCCCGCGGCACGCTTGGCCGCGGCGCAGCCGATTCTAGCCCTGTCGGATAGCCCCGTCAATCCGCCGGGCAGTACGGCGAGTAGGGGGACCGGCGCTCGCGGCGAATCGGCGTGGCCGACCATTGCAAAAGGCAGGCCGCGGGCGACGCCCGCGGTATAGTGTTCCCGGCCTCGCCGGCCACGGGCGCCTGGGGCGCCCTCGGCTACGCAGCCTGCTGGCGAAGCGGAGGCGCTGATGGACGCGACGCGGCCGTTGTTCATCCCCGTCGTGCTGGGCACCGTGCGGCAGGGGCGGGCGAGCGAGCACGTGGCGCGCTTCGTCCACGGCGAGCTACGCAAGCACCCCACGGTCCAGACGACCCTGCTCGACCTGCGCGAGCTGCCGCTCCGCACCGACGACGCCGGCGAGGCGATCAAGGACGAGAGCTTCGCCGCCGCCTGCGCCCGCGCCGACGGGCTGGTGCTCGTCGTCCCCGAGTACAACCACGGCTATCCCGGCCTGCTCAAGCACGCCCTCGACAGCAACCTGAAGGAATACGTCCACAAGGCCGTGGGGATCTGCGGCGTCTCGGCCGGCGGCTTCGGCGGCACGCGCGTCATCGAGAACCTGCTGCCGGTGCTCCGCGAGCTAGGGCTGGTGACGATCTTCTGGGACGGCAACTTCTCCAGCGCCCAGAAGCTGTTCGATGCCGCCGGTCAGATTCTGGACACGGCCTACGTGGCCCGGACGGACAAGTTCCTCAAGGAGTTGATCTGGATGGCGACGGTGCTCCGCTACGGCCGCGAGCACGTCGCCCTGACCTGAGGAGAGGCGATGGCCCGCGAGCCCATGCGCTGCCCCGTCTGCGGTGTCGTAATGAACCACCACGCCGACAAGGTAGACTACTCGGCCGCGCTCGAGAACCCCGCCGCGGCCGACTCCGCTTACGGTGGGCTGCTGGAGGAGGTCTTCACCTGCCCCCGCTGCGGCCACACCGCCACGCGTCCGGCCGCCGAGGGCGCCGGCGCGTAGGCCCGCCGCTTGCGATAGCGGATCTGGATGGCCCCGGGTCGGGGGCGAGCCGGAGTGCTACCATCTATCTAAGACAAATCCAAGGAAAGCCGATTGGCAGCCTAAAGCGGTCACGCGGCTCGCGTGCGCGGCGCGGCGAGACGCTCCAAAGCGCGGAAGGGAATCGAAGCTGATGGAGTCGACGACGCTACCGGCCGGGCAGTCCCGCCGGGCCACCGAGCCGCGGCCCGAGCCTTGTCAGGACGGGCTGCTGCAGCAGTACCAGAAGGTCCGCTGCTTCACGGAACGTATCTGCGAGCCGCTGGCCGCGGAGGACTACGTCGTGCAGTCGATGCCCGACGCCAGCCCCGCGAAGTGGCACCTGGCACACACCTCCTGGTTCTTCGAAACCTTCATCCTCTCCCCCACCCTCCCCCACTACCAGCCCTTCCACCCGATGTACTGCTACCTCTTCAACTCGTATTACAACGCCGTGGGGGAGCGCCACGCCCGCCCGCAGCGGGGACTGCTCACGCGCCCCACCGTCGGCGAGATCTATCAGTACCGTGCCCACGTCGACGCCCGTATGGAAGAGTTCCTCACGGCTGCCGCGCCCGAGCGGCTGGCGCCCATCGCCCCCATCGTCGAGCTGGGCCTGCACCACGAGCAGCAGCACCAGGAGCTGCTGCTGACGGACCTCAAGCACGCGCTGGCCTGCAACCCGCTGCGGCCGGCCTACCGCGAGAGCGCGCCCGGCCCGGCGGCAGAGGCGCCGCCGCTCGGCTGGCAAGCGTACCCCGGCGGCGTCGGCTGGCTGGGCTTCGCCGGCGGCGGCTTCGCCTTCGACAATGAGCTGCCGCGCCACCGCGTGTTCCTCGAGCCGTTCCGCCTCGCCACCCGCCTCGTCACGAACGCGGAGTACCTGGCGTTCATGGCCGACGGCGGCTACCGGCGCCCGGAGCTGTGGCTGTCCGACGGCTGGAACACGGTGAAGGCGCAGGGCTGGGATGCGCCCCTGTACTGGGAGCCGCGCGACGGCGCCTGGTGGGTGCAGACGCTGGCCGGACCCCGCCCCGTCGCGCCGGCCGAGCCCGTCTGCCACGTCAGCTATTACGAGGCCGACGCCTACGCGCGCTGGGCGGGCGCGCGCCTGCCCACCGAGGCCGAGTGGGAGGCCGCCGCCGCCGACCTGCCGGTCGCGGGCAACTTCGTGGAGAGCGAGCGCTTCCACCCGGCGCCAGCCCCCGCCGGCGGCACCGGCCTCCAGCAGATGTACGGCGACGTGTGGGAGTGGACCGCCAGCGCCTACTCGCCATACCCCGGCTTCCGCCCCACCGCCGGCGCGCTCGGCGAGTACAACGGCAAGTTCATGTGCAGCCAGCTCGTCCTGCGCGGCGGCTCCTGCGCCACGCCCGCGTCGCACATCCGCGCCAGCTACCGCAACTTCTTCCCGCCCGACGCCCGCTGGCAGTTCAGCGGCATCCGCCTCGCCGACGACGCGTAAGGACACTCATCAGTGAAGATCAGCCAGCACGGGCGAGTCACGCTCTACGACTACGAGCCTCAGGTGGACGACGTGCGCGCCGAGGTCTTGAGCGGGCTCGCGCGGCCCGCCAAGATGCTCCCCTCCAAGCTGTTCTACGACGCGCGCGGCTCGCAGCTCTTCGAGGACATCTGCGCGCTGGAGGAGTACTACCCCACCCGCACCGAGGTCGCCATCCTGAAGCAGTACGTCGGCGAGATAGTGGCGCGGATCGGCCCCGGCTGCCGCCTCGTCGAGCTGGGCAGCGGCAGCAGCCTGAAGACGCACATTCTGCTCGACCATCTGGAGGCGCCCAGCGCCTACGTGCCCATCGACATCTCCAGGACGGCGCTGCTCGAAGCTGCGCAGGCCATCGCCGCCAAGTACCCAGACCTCGACGTGCTGGCCGTGTGCGCCGACTACACGCAGCGCTTCGAGCTGCCCGAGCCGCGCCGGCCGGCGCGGCGCACGGTGGCCTTCTTCCCCGGCTCGACGATCGGCAACCTGGAGCGCGACGACGCCCGGGCCTTCCTGCGGCGCATCGCCGGCTGGTGCGGGCGCGGCGGCGGGCTGCTGATCGGCGTCGATCTCAAAAAGGACCAGCCCACCCTGGAAGCCGCCTACAACGATCGCGCGGGGGTGACCGCCGCCTTCAACCTGAACCTCCTGCATCGCATCAACCGCGAGCTAGGCGCCGACTTCGATCCCGACGCCTTCCGCCACCGGGCGATCTACGACGAGCCGCGCGGCCGCATCGAGATGCGCCTCATCAGCTGTCGCCCGCAGACCGTCACCGTCGACGGCCGTGCGTTCACCTTCGCCGAGGGCGAGTGGATCACCACCGAGTACTCGCACAAGTACAGCGTCCCCGACTTCCAGCGGCTGGCCGCCGAGGCCGGCTTCGCGGTCCAGCACGTCTGGACCGATGCCCACCAGCGGTTCAGCGTCCAGTACCTCGTCGTCCCGTGACGCCGCCGCCGTCGCCCGCAGGGCGGCGAGCGAACCGCGAAGGATACTGCCATGGCAGCAATGACCGAAGCCGACTGGCGGGCGTTTCTCCGCCACCCGGCGCGCACCGCGAAAGTGGCGACGGTGCGCCAGGACGGGCGGCCGCACGTCGCGCCGGTCTGGTTCGATCTGGACGGCGACGACCTCGTCTTCACCACCGGCGCGCGGTCCGTCAAGGGTCGGGCCCTGCGGCGCGATCCGCGCGTCTCGATCTGCGTCGACGACGAGCAGCCGCCGTTCGCCTTCGTCATCGTCGAGGGCATCGCCACGCTCAGCGAGGACCTGGCCGAGTTGCGGGCCTGGGCCACGCGCCTCGGCGGCCGCTACATGGGCGCCGCCGCGGCCGAGGCGTACGGGGCGCGGAACGGCGTTCCCGGCGAGCTACTGGTGCGTGTCAAGCCCACACGCGTCATCGCCGCGACGGGGATCAGCGATTGATGACCGGTCCCGCCGCTGCGGCCCCGCGCCACGGCGCGGCCGTCGAGTTCGACCACGTCACCAAGCGCTTCGGCGGCAGCGCTGGCACGGACGCCCCCGCGGCGGTACACGATCTCTCGCTGCGCGTGCCGCCGGGCGAGATCTGCGTGCTGGTCGGCCCCAGCGGCTGCGGCAAGACGACCACCCTGCGCATCGTGAACCGCCTGGTCGAGCCGACCGCGGGCCGCGTGCTGATCGACGGCCAGGACGTGGCCAGCGTCGAGGTGACCGCGCTGCGGCGCCGGATCGGCTACGTCATCCAGCAGGGCGGCCTCTTCCCGCACTACACCGTCGCCCAGAACGTCGGCACCGTGCCCCGGCTGCTCGGCTGGCCGGAGGCGCGCATCCGCGAGCGCGTCGACCACCTGCTCGCGCTCGTCGGGCTCGACCCCGAGCGCATGCGCGCGCGCTACCCCGGCCAGCTCTCGGGCGGCGAGCGCCAGCGCGTCGGCGTCGCCCGCGCCATGGCGGCCGAGCCGCCGGTCATGCTGATGGACGAGCCGTTCGGCGCCGTCGACCCGATCGTGCGCGAGCGGCTGCAAGACGAGCTGCTGCACCTCCACCGGACGCTCGGCACCACCATCCTGTTCGTGACTCACGACGTCGACGAGGCGATCAAGCTGGGCGATCGCGTGGCGGTGATGCAGGAGGGCGGCCACCTGGCGCAGTACGCCCCGCCGCTGGAGCTGCTCGCCCAGCCCGCCAACGAGTTCGTCGCCCGCTTCGTCGGCGCCGACCGGGGACTCAAGCGCCTGGCGCTCGTCGCCGTGGCCGACGCGCCGCTCGTCGACCTACCCACGGCGCGGGTCGGAGAGCCCACGCGCACCGCCCGCGAGCGCCTGGCGACGGCCGGGTCGGACCACCTGCTCGTGCTCGACGAGGCGAGCCGCCCGCTGGGCTGGCTGGCGGCGCCGGCGCTGGACGACGCCGACGCCGTAGCGGCCGAGGCGCTCACCGCCCCCGCCGCCGTGCTGCCGGCCGAACTGGCGCTCCGCGACGCGCTCGCGCGCCTGCTGGAGTCGCCCGTGCCGACCGGGGTCGTCGTGGACGCCGCGGGCCGCTACCGGGGCGGGCTGTCGCTCGAAGCCATCGCCGCCGCGCTGCGGGCTGCCGCGCCGACGCCGGACCAGCCGCGTACGGCCGCCCCCGCGCACGGGGACGGCGTCGCGCCCCGGGCGGGGGCGCCGTGACGCCGGGCGAGCCGCTGATCCGCTGGGACTGGGTGCTGAGCCACCTGGGCGACATCGCGCAGCGCCTCGGCGAGCACCTGGTTCTGACCGGGCTGGCCGTCGCCATCGGCTGCCTCGTGGCGCTCGTCCTGACCATTCAGGTCGTGCGGCGCCCGCGGCTCTACCCGCCCATCGTCTGGGTCGCCGGTGTGCTGTACACCATCCCCAGCCTGGCGCTGTTCGCCCTGCTCGTCCCGATCACCGGGCTGTCGCTGCTCACCGCCGAGATTGGCCTGGTCAGCTACACGCTGCTGTTCCTGATCCGCAACGCCGTGGACGGCGTGCGCTACGTCCCCGCCGACGTGCGCGAGGCGGCGACGGCGATGGGCTACACGCCCCGCCAGCGCCTCTGGCGCGTCGAGCTGCCGCTGGCCCTGCCCGTCATCATTGCCGGCATCCGCGTCGCCACCGTCTCGACGATCGGGCTGACGACCGTCACGGCGCTCATCGGCCAGGGCGGCCTGGGCTACTTCATCCTGGACGGCCTGCAGCGCTTCTTCAGCACGCCGCTCATCGTCGGCGCCGTGCTGTCGGTCGCGCTCGCGGTGCTGGCCGACGGCGCGCTGGTGCTGCTCCAGCGCTGGGCGACGCCGTGGGCGCGCTGGAGCGGCTGACGCGATGGACTTCCTCGCCGCGCTCGGCGCCTGGCTGGCCGATCCCGCCCACTGGCAGGGCTCGGACGGCATCCCCACGCGCGTCGCCGAGCACGTGCTGATGTCGGCGGTGACGATCGCTGTGGCCATGGCCGTCGCCGCGCCCATCGGCGTCTGGCTCGGCCACCTGGGGCGCGGCGGCTTCGTCGTCCTGAACGTGGCCAACGTCGGCCGCGCGCTGCCGTCGCTCGCGCTGCTTGCGCTGCTGCTGCCGCTGGCGCTCGCGCTCGGCCTCGGGCTCGGCTTCTGGCCGACCTTCCTGGCCATCCTGCCGCTCGGCATCCCGCCGATCCTGACGAACGCCTACGTAGCGGTGCGCGAGGTGGACCGCGACCTGCTGGACGCGGCGCGCGGCCAGGGCCTCGACGAGTGGCAGGTCCTGCGCCAGGCCGAGCTGCCGCTCGCCACGCCGCTGATCGTCGCCGGCATCCGCGGCGCTGCCGTGACCGTCGTCGCGACCGTGACGCTCGGCGCGCTGGTGGCCAGCGGCGGCCTCGGCCGCTACATCGTCGACGGCCTCGCCCGCCACGACAACGCGCGCCTCGTCGTCGGCGCCGTCCTCGTCGCCGCCCTCGCGATCGCCACCGAGGCCGGCTTCGGCCTGATCGAGCGCCGCGCCATCCCTGTCGGCCTGCGCGCCCAGGCCGGCGAACGCGGCCCGAGCCCGTGAAGGCGCCCACGGCACGAAAAGAGTAAAACTTAGCAGCGCATTGAAGCGCCTTGCCATCAGTCCAGCGGCCGATCGCTCGTAGGGGCGGGTTTCATGCCCGCCCGCGGCCGCCAGGCCGCAGCTCCGGGGTAGACTGCCGCTTAGCCGCGCCGCAGACCGCCGTGATGTTGGCGCCGACCGAGCGCGCGGCCCCGGTTGCTGCTCAAGGAGGCCCGCTTGATACGCCTCATCTGGCGCCGGGCGCCCGCCGCGGCCGCCCTGGTGCTGCTGCTCGTCCTCGTCGGGGCCTGCCAGTCGTCCGCATCGTCCGGCAGCGGCAAGCCCGGCGTCCGCGTCGGCTCGACCAACTTCGCCGAGCAGTCGATCCTCGCCGAGCTGTACGCCCAGGCGCTCGAAGCGAACGGCTACCACGTCGAGCGGCGCCTGAACCTCGGCCCGCGCGAGATCGTCGAGCCGGCGCTCGAGTCCGCGCAGATCGACCTGTACCCCGAGTACCTGGCTACGCTGCTGGCGTTCGTGAGCAAGGGATCCGGCGCTAGCGCCGGCCCGGCGGCCAGCAGCGACCCCGCCGCTACCGCCAGCGCCCTGCAAGCCGCGCTCCAGCCAAAGGGCCTTGCCCTGCTCGACTACGCCCCGGCCGTGGACACCAACGGCTTCGTGGTCACGAAAGCCACGGCCGACAAGTACCACCTGACGAAGCTCAGCGACCTCGCGCCCGTCGCGTCGCAGCTCGTGCTCGGCGGGGCGCCCGAGTGCCCCGACCGCCCGTTCTGCCTGCCCGGCCTGCGCGACACCTACGGCCTCACCTTCAAGGACTTCAAGCCTCTCGACGCGGGCGGCCCGCTCACGGTCACGGCGCTGGAGAACAACCAGATCGACGTCGGGCTGATCTTCACGACCGATGCGGTCATCGCCGCCCGCGGCCTCGTGCCGCTCGCCGACGACAAGCACCTGCAGCTGGCCGACAACGTCGTGCCGGTCGTGCGCGCCGACCTTCTGAGCCAGGCGCCGGCCGACTTCAAGACGGCGCTGAACGGTGTGAGCGCCAAGCTGACCACGGAGGAGCTAACCAGCCTGAACAAGGCGGTGAGCGTGGACCGCAAGGAGCCCCGCGACGTGGCGGCCGCCTGGCTGCGCGACAAGGGCCTGGTCAAGTAAGCGCCCGGCCCGTGCGTCACGAGCAGCCGGCCGACCTCCTTTACCTGGACAACGCGGCCACCACGTATCCGAAGCCGGAGGCCGTTTACCAGGCCGCCGACGCCTTCTACCGCACCGGTGGCGGCAACGCCGAGCGCGGCCGCTACCCGCTGGCCCGCGCCGCCGCCGACGTGATCGCCCGCACGCGCGCGAAGCTGGCGGCATGGCTCGGCGCCGGCGCGGGCGACCAGATCATCCTCGCGCCCTCGGCCACCATCGCGCTGAACCAAGTCATCCTCGGCACGCCGCTCCCGCCCGGCGCCGTCGCCTACGTCACTCCCTTCGAGCACAACTCCGCGCTCCGCCCGCTCGAGCACCGGCGCCAGACGGCGGGCATCCACGTGCGCGAGCTACCGTTCGACCGCACCACCTGGGCCTTCGACGCCCCCCGCGCTCGCGCCATGCTCCAGGCCGCGCCGCCCGCGCTCCTGGTCGTGTCCCAGGCGAGCAACGTCTGCGGCTACTTGCTCCCGGTGGTCGAGATCGTGCAGGCCGCGCGCGCGGCCAATCCTGCCTGCGTGGTCGTCGTGGACGGCGCGCAGGCCGCCGGCCTCTACCCGCTCGACCTGGCCGCCGGCGCGATCGACTACTACGTCTTCTCCGGCCACAAGTCGCTGTATGGCCCTTATGGCATCGCGGGCTTCGTCCTCGCCAGCGGGCGGCGGCCGGCGCCGATCCTCTTCGGCGCCACCGGGACCCAATCCGACAGCGTGGCCATGCCGCTCGACGTGCCCAGCGCCTACGAGCCTGGCAGCCAGAACGCCTGGGCGGCCGCCGGGTTGGACGCCGCGCTCGACTGGCTCGCCGCGCGGGGCCGCGCGGCCGTGGTCGCGCCCGCCGAGGCCGCCGCCCACGCGCTCCGCGACCGCCTCCGCGCCCTCCCGGGCGTGACCGTCTACGCGCCGCCGGCCGACCGCTGGATGGGCATCGTCGCCTTCACGGCCGCGGGCCAGGCCCCCGCGGCGCTCGCCGACGCGCTCGCCGCCCGCGGCATCGCCGTGCGCGCCGGCCTGCACTGCGCGCCGTGGATCCATCGCTGGCTTGGCACCCTGGCGGGTGGCGGCGTCGTCCGCGCCAGCCCCAGCTACTTCACGCCCCCCTCAGCCGCCGACACCCTGGAGCGCGCCCTCCGCGAAGCGCTGCCAACCCGCAGGTAACCCGGCGAGAATCCCCACTAATACCGCATCCGGGGGTGGCGTTCCCTTACTCCCTCGCCCTCTGGGAGAGGGTCGGGGTGAGGGCCCGCCTCCGTCGGCGGACCCCAGGGCCGGATCGGATATAACCGTTCGGACCAACGGTAGGGCCGGCGCTCGCCCCCTGCCGCCCGGTCGCCGCTACTGCCTGCCACGGCCTCCGTCGTGATGTCGTAGCGCCGGGGCTCGTTCCCTGCCGCCCGGCTGCCACCGCCTCCGCCGTGATGTCGTAGCGCCGGGGCTCGTCCCCTGCCGCCCGGCCGGCGCGGTCACACGCGGGCCGCGGGGCACAAGCCCCTGCCCCACGGTCCGCTGCCCGGGGACGGGTCCAAACTGCTATACACCGTGTAGATGCGCAGAGGGAGGCAGGCACGATGAGCAGCCCGAGCTTGCGCGCCCTGATCGCCAACTTCCACGACTACGACGCGCCGCTGTCCACGAAGCTGCGCCTGGCGCTCCGGAACACCGCCATCAAGCTCCGCCAGCGCTCCAGCTGCTGCGGCCACCCGGGCGAGCCCGGCTGCTGAGAGCGCGCCACCGGGCCTGGTGCAGGCCCGCACCACCACGACCACCCGCATCCCTAGTGCGGTGTTCACAGGCGCTGAGCGATTGACGGCGCCGGGGTTGCGGCCTCGACGGTCGCCGCGGGCGACCAGCAACCCGCGCTACGGACCGGCCACCGCCGAGGAGGCTCGAGCCATCCGCAATCTGCTCCAGCGCGGCCCCTTCGCGTCGCTGAGCTGCCTCGCAATCCGGGCAAGCGGTCCAGGTCGCGTCGGCGCGGGTTTCATGTCCGCCCGCGGCCGTCGAGGCCGCAGCCCCCCCAGGCGACAGCGCCCGCGCGATTGGCGCCGGCATGTCGCCCCGCCCGACCGCGCCCTACCCTCGCTCCAGCGCGGCGCGGTCCCAACCGGCGCGGTCGGCGGCCGCCTCGTACGTGCTCTGCAGGAAGGAGAGCAGCGCGGCGTCGGGGTCTGGCGCGGCGCGCAGCTCGTCGTACGGCAGGACGAACTCGCCCAGCTCCGCGCTGTAGTAGGCGCCGACCGGCTGCACGGGCGCGTCGCGGAACCCCGCCGGCTCGGGGTAAGCGTAGGCGTAGAACATGGGCGCGGGAAACGGCCCGCCGCCGGGCCAGAAGCCGCAGCTACTCACCTCGTGCGAGTACGCCTCGTGCGTGATGCTATCCGCCACGCCCGGGATCGTCGGGTGGACCGGCGCGCGGCGCCCGGAAAAGCGCGTCACCGCCAGGTCGAAACCGCCCCAGAAGAAGTGTACCGGGCTCACCTTGCCGATGAACCGGCCCCGAAACGCGTGCAGCACCCGGTCGGCCTGCACCAGCACTTGCCAGAAGCGCCGCGCGTACGCGGGGTCGTAGGCGGTGTGCGTGCGGTCCTGGTCGAAGGGGATGGCGTTCGGGATCTCCGACGGCATGGGCCAGATGCGCACCGCCAGGCCCAGGTCCGCCAGGGTGGCCATGACCTGCTGATAGAACTCGGCCACCGGGCGCGCCGCGAGCGGCAGCGACTGGCTCACGCCGTCACTCGCGGTGATGCGAAGCTGCTGGTCGACGAAATCGAAGTCGATCTGGAAGGTGCGCTGACCGTGCGGGATCGGCGAGGTCGTGAGCCCCCGCGCGGTCACGTACAGCGTCACCTGCCACCAGTGGTTCACCGGCGGGCTCAGCGCCAGCCGCACCTTGCCCACCACCTGCGTCCAGAGCTGCAAGGTCGCGGCGGTGTCTTGCCAGTCCGCGTAGGGCAGCGCCGGCCATACCTCCTGGCTCGTGGTCCCCACGTCGCGCTCGCCAGCAGCCATCATGCCCTCCTCAGCTCAGGCGCTACGCCCGCCTTCACTACCACTACCGTTACGCTCGATCGGTTACCGCCCGGTCCTCGATCAGCAGCCCCGCGCTCAGCGCGCTGCCCGCCGCGAGCCCGGCCGCGATCAACATGACCACGCGGAAGCCCGTCACGTACGACTCGTCGATCGCCTGGCGCACCGCGGCCTGCAAGTCGGCGCTCAAGCTGCCAGGCACCTCGGCGCCCGCCAGCTTGCGGCGCTCGCCGGCCAGCGCCTCGCGGGCCGGCGGCGGGAGCGGCAGCGGCGCCAGCCGCGCGTCGAACGCCACGGCAAACACCGTCGCCAGCACCAGATTCAGGACGGCAATCGCCAGCAGCCCCGCCACGCGCGAGACGGCGTTGTTGATCCCTGAGGCCAGGCCCGCGTGCCGCTGCTCCACGGCGCCCATCACCGTTGTCGTGAGCGGCGCCACGGCGATCGCCATGCCCAGCCCCAGCACGACGACCGCCGGGAAGAACGTCGTCCAGTAGCTGCCGCCCACGCCGGGCCGGGCGAACAGCGCGAAGCCGCAGGCGGCGATGGCCGGGCCGATGAGCAGCGGGCGCCGCGCGCCGACCTGCTGCACCAGGCCCCCCGCCCAGCGCGACAGCGCGAACATGATGAGGATCATCGGCAGCAGCGCGGCGCCCGCCTCCGTCGCCGTGTAGCCCTGCACCTGGATCAGATTGAAGGGCACGAAGAAGAAGGTGCCGCCCAGCGCGGCGTAGAGCAGCAGCGTCAGCAGGTTCGCGCCGGCGAAGGTGCGCGCGCGAAACAGCCCGAGCGGCATCATCGGCGCGCGCGCCAGCCGCTCGCGCACGAGGAACAGCCCGAGCCCGACGAGCCCCGCCGCCAGCCATCCCAGCGCCGCCGGCTGGCCCAGCCCGCCGTCGGCCGCCACCGTCAGCCCGTACACGGTGCTGCCCAGCCCGAACGCCGCCAGCAGCGCCCCCCACCAGTCCAGCGGCCCCGCCGCCTCGTCGCGGCTCTCCGGGACGTGCCAAAGCACCAGCAGTACGACGGCCAGCGCCAGCGGCACGTTGATGAAGAACACCCAGCGCCACGAGCCGTGCTCGACCAGCCAGCCGCCCAGCACCGGGCCGATTGCCGAGGTGATTCCGGTGAAGCCCGACCATGTGCCGATCGCCCGTCCGCGCCGCGCCTCGTCGAACGACGCGCTGATGATCGCGAGGCTGCCCGGCACCAGCAGCGCCCCGCCGACGCCCTGCACCGCCCGCGTCACAATGAGCTGCCCGACACTCTGAGCGACGCCGCAGCCGACCGACGCGGCGGCGAACAGCACCACGCCGATCAGGTAGACGCGGCGCCGCCCGAACCGGTCGCCCAGCGACCCGCCGACCAGGATCAGCGCCGCGAGCAGCAGCGCGTACGCCTGCACGACCCACTGCACCTGCGCGCCGGTTACCTCAAACTGCGCTTGCAGCGCCGGCAGCGCGACGTTGACCACCGTGCCGTCGATAAACGCCATGCTGGAGCCGAGGATCGTGGCGGCCAGCACCCACGGCTCGGCCCCCGGCGCGCAGCGCGCGGCGGCCGCCCCCGCTGCCGCCATCACGCCCTCGTCGCACGGGGCTCTGACGAGACTCACCGCCTACACGAACGCCGCCTGGCAGTCCTCGCAGCCCGAGGCGCTCGGCGTCACGTCCCGAATCTCGCCCACATGCGTGCAGCTCGTCGCCATGTTGGCGTCCTTCCCAACCGGCCAGCGCCCGGGGCGCCGGCCCGGCCTCGCGTCCGCGAACAGCATAGCAAGCAGCGGACGAAACTCACCGCGCGGCCCATGGTTCCGGGACCACGGGCCGCGCCGGGTGCCCCCGGCATGTTGCCGGTGGCGTCCTGGCTCCGCTGGCGCCGCCGGACGACAGCTCTCCGCCAATGCGTTCTTTAGAGAGAGGCCGCGAGGCGCGCCGGAAAGCGCCCGCCATCGGCGCGACGTGGTCGCCCATCTTACGCCGTACACGCCTCCCCCGCCCGCCGCCCGCGCCCGGCCCGGGGCACCCCGCCCCGCCGGCCCGGCCCGCGGCGGGACCGCGGGGGAGTATCGTACGGGGTAAACGATGCGACCTTCCGCGCCCGACCAGCGCGCGCAAACCCGCGCCCGGCCTAGCAGTTAACCACCCGGTAAAGGAGCATCGTTTGACCGTTCCTCGGATAAACTCCGCCGCAACATCGGGGGGCGCACCCGGCCGCGCCAGCAACCTTGACTGAGCGTGCGGGCAGCATTAACATCACCGCCAGAGTATCCGGCTCGGGAGCCGGCCCCGGCGCGCAGCGGAGGAGGAGGGGATCATGGCTTCAGGGACGTCGAAGAACGGCGTGCAGCGGCGATCGTTCTTGAAGGGAGCGGCGGCGGCGGGCGCGGCTGCGGTGGGCGGCTCGCTCCTGGCGCAGGGCACCGCGGGCGCGGCCAGGGGGCCGGCTGCCGAGCCGGCGCGCATCACCACCTCCCCGACCGCGAAGATCGACATCACCCCGCGGCCGGGCTCCGACTTCATGGTCGACGTGATGCGGTCGCTGGGCATCGAGTACGTCGCGTCCAACCCCGGCTCCAGCTTCCGCAGCTTGCAGGAGTCGATCGTCAACTACGGCGGCAACGCGATGCCGGAGTTCATCACCTGCACGCACGAGGAGTCGTCGGTCGCCATCGCCCACGGCTACGCCAAGGCCGCCGGCAAGCCGATCTCCATCCTCGCCCACAGCACCGTGGGCCTCCAGCACGCCGCGATGGGCGTCTACAACGCCTGGTCGGACCGCGTGCCGATCCTGCTGATGGCCGGCAACATCCTCGACGCGACCAAGCGGCGGCCCGGCGTCGAGTGGTACCACTGCGCCCAGGACCCGGCGGCGCTGCTGCGCGACTTCTTGAAGTGGGACGACCAGCCGGTGTCCCTCCAGCACTTCGCGGAGTCGATGGTCCGCGCCTACAAGATCGCGACGACCCCGCCGATGGAGCCGGTCCTCATCATCGCCGACGCCGACCTCCAGGAATCGCCGATCGACGACGAGAGCGAGCTGAGCATCCCGCGGCTGAATGGGGCGATCCCGCCGATGGGCGACGCGAACGCCGTCCGCGAGGCCGCGCGCTGGTTGGCCGAGGCCGAGAACCCGGTCATCCTGGCGGACCGCGCCGCGCGCACGGCCGAGGGCGCCAAGCTGCTGGCGCAGCTCGCCGAGGCGCTGCACGCGCCGGTCGTCGATCTCGGCGGTCGCATGAACCTGTCGACCGAGCACTACGCGAACCTGTCGGGCATGAAGGGCCCGCTGGTCCGCGAGGCCGACGTGATCCTGGCGCTCGAGGTCAGCGACCTGTGGGGCCAGCTCAACACGGTCACCGACCCCACCCACGAGTACCGGCGGCTCGCGAAGCCCGACGCGAAGGTCATCAGCGTGTCGGTGGCCGATCTCTACGGTAAGTCCAACTACCAGGACTTCCAGCGCTTCATCTCGCCCGACCTGTCCATCGCCGCGGACGCCGAGGCGACCCTGCCGCTGCTGATCGATGAAGTGCGGCGCGCCGCCAGCGGCCGCCTGTCGCTGCTCAGCCAGCGGTCCGACAAGCTGCGCTCGATGTACCAGGACATGAAGGCGCGGGCGCTCCGCGACGCGGCCTATGCCTGGGACGCGAGCCCGATCAGCACGGCGCGGGCCGCGGCCGAGGTCTGGTCGGTTATCAAGAACGACGACTGGGCGCTGGTGGCGGGCTCGTTCGGCGGCTGGGCGCCCCGCCTGTGGAAGATCACGGAGTATTATCAGACCCTGGGCGGCCCCGGCGGCTACGGCGTCGGCTACAACCTGCCGGCCTCGATCGGTGCGGCCCTGGCGAACAAGAACAAGGGCCTGCTCTCGATCAGCCACCAGCCCGACGGCGACGCGATGTACGGCCCCGGCGCCCTCTGGACGGCCGCGCACCACCGCATCCCCATCCTCATCATCATGCACAACAACCGCGCCTACCATCAGGAGATGATGCACCTGCAGAAGATGGCCGGCCTGCACGACCGCCGCCCCGACCAGGCAAAGATCGGCACCGCCATCGAGGATCCTGACATCGACTTCGCGAAGCTCGCGCAGGCGCTCGGCGTCTGGGCCGAGGGGCCGATCACCGACCCGTCGGCCCTCGGCCCGGCGGTCCGGCGCGCGGTCGAGATCGTAAAGGGCGGCTACCCGGCGCTGCTCGACGTGGTGAGCCAGCCCCGCTAGCCCGCACGGCAGCGAGCAGCCGAAATGCCCCTCCCCACGCCGGGGAGGGGGCCTTCGCGCTAAGCAGACGGTCTCGGTTGCCCTCGACCTCGCCGCCGTGAACGGCGGGCCAGGAGTTCGGCTTAGGCCCGCCGTTCACGGCGGCGGCCGGAGGTCCAGCGTAGGCGGGGCTGCCTGCTTAGCTTGCGGCCGGCCGCCGGGCAGCGCGGGCTGCCAGCCCGCCCGGTGGTTGCCGCCGAGCGCGCCGGGGTGGGCGAGCCGCCCGCGCTCCCCGGAAGGCTGCTAGCGTTCTGCCCGCGCGCGGAGTCGAGGGAGCCCGCCTTACTGATTCAACAGAGGGATCTGCGCCGGGTCGGGCGGCGCCGGGATCGACTGCAGGTAGGCGTAGATGTCGGCGAGGTCCTGCTCACTGACGTACTCGCGCGGGTAGCGCGGCATGAGGTCGCGCGGCTCGTACACCTGCTGCTCGAAGCGGTTGAAGGCGATCGGGTTCGGGGCGATGCGGGGCCCCGTCGAGGACGCGCCCTGGCCCTCGTAGCCGTGGCACTCGTAGCAGCCGTACTGCTCGTACAGCGCCTGACCGTGGGCGGCATCCTGGGCCACGGGCGCGGCGACGGCGGCCTGCGGCCGGGCCAGCTGCGCGGGCACGGCGGCCGTGAGGGCGGCCAGGCCGATCGTGCTGATAGCGAAGATGCGGACGAAGTGCGGCATCTGCCCCTCCCGTCGGTGTGCTCGACAAGATCAGCGCCAGTATAGCCGCGCCGCGCCCGCCGCGCCACCCCGCCCGGGCCGAGGAAACCGGCCGCCAGTTGTCTTGCGGGTCTGGCTGCGCCACATCCTCAATACCACCCTGTCCGCCCTGCTCAGTGGATGTTGACGGTCGTGCCGAGGCTGGCCCAGTTCCAGAACCACAGCGCGTCGTCGTAGTTCACGCCCAGGCAGCCGTGCGTACCGGCGTACCCGAAGTGATTCGACCAGTAGTTGTAGTGGATCGCCGCGCCGTCGTTGGTGAAATACTGCGTGTACAACACGTTCTCGACGTAGTAGCCGCCCGGCGCGTCGCGGGGGATGCCGAGCGTCTCGCTGCTCATCGTCTCGTTCTCGACGCGCCGCTGAATGCGGTACACACCAGCGGGCGTGGAGTCGGCGATCGTGCCGTGCAGGGCGAGCGCCGTGTACACGATGCGGTCGTCCTCGTAGGCGGTGATCAGCGTCGGCTCCTGCAGGTCGACGTCGATCCAGCGACCCGAATACATCAGCGGCGGGCCCTTCGGCAACCGGATGCCGTCGGAGTGGACGTACTCACCGTCGCCGATCCGGTACCACACCTCGCCATCCGCGCCCCGTACCGCGTCGTAGACGAAGACCGGCGTGTTGTGCGGCAGATCGCGCACGCGGGTCTCCGGCGCGACGCGCGGCTCGGAGCGCACGGTGTACGCCAACGACCGCCCCGGCAGGTTCACAGTGGCGATCCGCTCAGGGCTGGCGCGGGTGCCGCTGGACGGCGGTGCCGACGGGGCGACTGCCGTCGCATCTACCCAGGCGTACTCGACGATTTGCGGACTGTACACGAACAGGCGCTGGTCGGTGCCGGCGCCCGTCAGTTCGAAATAGCTGCCCGCGTGCGCGCTGCCGAGGCTGACAGCATCGGCGTCCGGGCTCGACCACAGCTCCAACGGCGCCGCATTCGTTACCCATTGGCCATTGCCGTGGGGGCTCACGGCGGTCGGGTCGGCCGCGGGCGTGCTGGTCGCGACGGGGACGGCGGTTGGCGTGACGGGCGGAGCGGTCGGCGCCGTCGTTGGTGAGGGGATCGCGCCGCGCGTCGGCGTCGCGCTAGCCGGCGTGGCGAACGGGGGCGGGAGCGCGGCGCCCGAGCCAGGCGGCGTGGCCGTGGGCGGGGGACGCGAAGACGTCGCCTGCCCGAGCGGCGCGGCGCTGGCCTCGGCCGCGTGGAGGACGCGCGGGGGGAGCGCCAGACCCAGAGCGAATAACAGCACTACGAGAACGAGCTGCACGCGCGAATGCATTGGTTGTCGTCTTGCCTCCAGAGGTCTGCCTCGAGCCCGCCAGGACTCGGCCGGGAGCCTGACGCGTCCGTGGCCAGCGGGCGGCCAACGGGCACGGCTCTTGCACCCAGACGCCGGGACCGAGATGAGTGGGAGCGGACTGCATGCATCGCCGCCTACTACAGCGACGCCTGGACAATGCCCTCGCGACGCTTACCGTCTCGCTGACACTGCTCGAGCGCGAGGTGTGTACGCCTCACGACCCGCGTCCGCCGACCTGCCTTCCCCGACCCACCGGTCACCGCCTGCCCGACGCTCCCGGGCGTCCGCTGGTGCCGGCGGCCTAAACGACCGGCGGGGAGCACGCTCTGCCCAGACGCTCGCCGCAGAGCGCCCTCCGGGCCCCGCGGCCGGCGTTCGCTCCATGCGGCGCGCAGCGCCCGGCCGTACCGCTACGGTAACCGATGGCGCGACGAGGCGCACCAGGGCTACCGGCGCCCGGTGGCGCCCCTATGATACCCCCTTGTGTGCCAGGCAGGTAGGATTCCGCGGGATTGCTCGGTTTTACCTCCCGCCGCAGGCCGTGCGCTGGGCTAGTGCGCGGCGGCTTGCAGCGCGGCGACGAGGGTGACGGGGTCGAGGCCCTTCAAGGCGGCGGCCTGGGCGACGGTAATGCGCGGGGCCAACGCGGCGCGTAGGAGCGGGTGGGCGAGCGGCGTGAAACCGTGCGCCAGTAACACGTCGAGCGTGGCCGGCCACCGCGCAAGCACCTCGGCGACCGTCAGGTCGGGCGTGATCGCCGACGCGGGCCGCGGAGGCGGCGCCATGACCAGCCGCACCGGCACCCCGACGGCCGAGGCGGGCGTGGCGCCACGGGACGTGGCCGGGAGGGGCGCGGCCGGCGCGCGCGCGGCGAGCGTCCGCCAGAGCACCAGCGCGAAGAGCACGAGCCCGACGTAGCCGAGCACGCCGCTGCCCGCCACCAGCCCGCGCCCGAGCGCGTCGGCGCTGCCCAGCAGCTCGCCCGCGACGCGCAGCACTACGCCCACGTTGAACGCGACGTAGAGCGGCGCGAGCAGCGGCCGGCCCCACAGCGCCACGCCGCCGAACACCGGGACGACCCGACTCGCCACGCCGAAGATCAGCAGCGAGATGTAGCCGAGCGCCAGCGCGTGGCGCGCGGCGTTCTGCGCCCCCGCGCTCGGCGGTGTGCCCGTCGCCAGCTCCCATAGCGCCAGCGCCGCGCCGAGCCCGAGGGAGAACAGCAGCCAGCCGTACGCCGTGCGCACGTACGGCTCGTGGGCGCGCGGCTGTCCGGCCCCTGGCGGCATCGCCGCGCGCTCGTAGAGGCGGAGCGCGCCGACGAACGCCACCGCGCCCGCGACGATCGCCAGCGCACCCAGCAGCGTGACCCCGTGCCACGCCTCGGGCCCGCCGAGCGCGCTCGCGACGCCGGCACCGACCTCCAGCGCCACGCCCGCGTTCAGCAGCGCGCAGGCGGCGATGCCCAGGCGCTCACGCGCTGGGCGGAGCCCCATGAACAGCGGGATCGCCCGCCGCGTCACCCCGAGCGCGGCCATCACCACGAAGCCGTGGAACAGTGCCGTGAGGTACGGGTCGGCGAACAGGCTCGCCACCAGTCCCCTGCCCAGCGCGTCGGCGCGCACGGCGACGACGATCTGGAGCACGCTCGCCAGCGCGAGCCAGCCGCCCGCGGCCACCAGATAGGGCTCATAGCCTTCCCAACGGCCGCGCCCTGGCGCCAGCCACCGCGCTAGCGTGACCGCGAATAGGACGCTCGCCGCGAGCTGCAGTGCGGCAGCCACCGTGAACACCCCAGGCAGCGGCAGCGCGACGGCGAGCGGCTGGCCGATGGCCCGCACGAGTACCGCGCCGAGCCACAGGGCGTAAGTCGCCCCTGCCACGCGCCGGCTGGGCGGCGGGACGCCGCGGAAGCGCGGCACGACGTGGTAGGCGACGCCGACGACGAATAACCCCACCCAGCCCAGGAGCTGCACCTGGCCGTGCGCCTGGATGAGCGGTAGCCAGTAGGCGCCGAGGTCCGGCCCGCCAGCGCGCCCCAGGACGGCCAGCAGGCCAATCCCAAAGCCGGCCGTCAGCGCCAGCAGGAGGCTGGTGCGGAGGTACAGCCGGTAGCTCTCCCAGGGCGTGGGCGGCGCCGTCGGGCGCGGCGCGGGCGCGGCGGGCGCCTCGCGCGCGCTGGCCTCCAGCTCACGGAGCAGCGCCGGCAGGTCGACGTGGTGCAGCCGCGCGAACTGATCGATCGGCTCCAGCGGCCCGGCCGCGCCGCCACAGCCCGCGAGCCCGTGGCGCTCGAACACCGCCGCCGTCTGCGGGTAGCGGGCCAGCGCCTCGCGGATCGTCATGCCCGGCGCGATGGCCGGCGGGGGAGTGCTCACCGCGCGCTCTCCGCCGCCACCTGCCCAAGCGCGGCCAGCAGCTCGGCCAGGTCGAGTCCGTGGCGCCGCGCCGCCTCGGCGACCGGCAGGCCGCCGCCACAGCAGGTGTCCAGGCCCCGCGCGTTGAAGACGCCCAGTGCGGCTGGGTAGCGCTTCACGACCTCGCCGATGGTCAGGTTGGGATCGACAGTGTGCTCGATAGCCATGGCTCGTCCTCCAGCGGGACGGCTGGGCACCGCGACGGGCGGCGCCACGCCGAAGAAGATTCTATGGAGATGGTGCCGGCTGGAGGTTAGCGCGCCGGTTGCGCTCGGTAACTTCAAGGTAGACGGCCTCGACGCGGCCCAGAGCTGATTCAAGGTCGCCGCGAGCGCGGTAGGAACCAATGGGGCACTCGGCACACTGCGGCGGGCTCTCGTTGGCCAGACTGGGCCGGGACTCGCTGCACGGCCCAGCCACGGCTGCACCATCGGAGCGCGGACCGGACTTTGAGCCAGCCCCGCCAACTGACGCCGCCCGTAACACAGCATTTACGCGCCGCCACCCGGGGTGCAACCCGAGGGTGCGAGCATGGGGTGGGAAGCAGGTCGGTCGAGGCGGCGGGGGCGCGCTGGGGTAGCGAAAGGGGCCGTTCCGATGCGAGGCGACGACGAGCTGCAACAGGACGTGCTGACAGAGCTGCGGCGCGACCCGCGCGTGGAGCCACGCCACATCGGCGTGGAAGTCGAGCGGGGGGTGGTGACCCTGACCGGCACGGTGACGTGCTGCGCCCGCGCGACGGCGGCCGACGCGGCCACGCGGCGCGTGCCCGGCGTGCGCGACGTGCTCAACCGCTTGCAGGTTGCCCTCCCGGACTACCAGATCCGCAGCGACGGGGAGATCCGCCGAGCGGTGGACACCGTGCTCGACTGGGATGCGGAAGTGCCGCGCGAGAGCGTGCAGGCCCGCGTGGTCAGCGGCATCGTGACGCTGGAGGGCGAGGTCGAGCACGAGTATCAGCGCGAGGTGGCCGAGCGCGCCGTGCGGCACCTGCGCTGCGTGCGCGGGGTGGTGAACCGCATCGCCGTGAAGACGCCGCTGCCACGCGGCATCCGCCGCGACGTGGCCGCGCTGCTGGACTGGCCAACCGCCCCGTTGGCGGAGGTCGATCCGGGGAGCAGGGGATGGGGGATAGGGGGTAGGGGATGAAGACCCGCCTGACCCCGCGCCCTATCCCCTATTCCCTACCCCCTGATCTCCGCGCTAGACGGCCGCCCGCGCCTCGCGGGGCCGGAAGAGGCTGTCGTCCATCTTGGACTCGACGCCGTTCTGGCGCAGCGCCTCCTCGAAGTCCTTGCGGATCTGCGGGTCCTCGTCCCAGTGCTCGATGAGCGTGCCGCCCTCCTTCACGCTCAGGAACCCCTTCCACGACTGGTTCGCCTCGTCCACGTCGGCATGATGGGCGAGCGGGTGGTGGGCGCCGTAGACGGCGATGTGCTTGGCCGAGCCGGGGCCGGTGTTGAGGTGCTGGTGGAAGTAGGCATCCGGCGGGCTGTAGATGCTGTTGCGGCCCCAGTGGACCTTGTACACCTCGTCGCCGTGCCCCGCCTCGTAGGGCCGCGGCCCGAGCCGCGAGTCCCACGCCAACACGTAGCCCTCGCCGTCGAGGCCGAGCAGGATGGCGCCGGGGCCGTGGTAGTGGGCCTTGTGGTAGCGCCCGGCGGGCCACTGCGAGATGTGGCCGTGCGGGAAGCGCTTGCCCATGCGGTAGCCGGTCAGCAGGCCGCCGACGACCTTCTGCTCCAGCGCGTCGAGCGCCGCCGCGTGGGCGTCGGGGATGAAGTTCGTGTGCCAGATGTTCTGCTTGTACCAGCCTTCCATCGTGCGGGTGTCGGAGGCGGCGAAGTACTTGTCGCCGTCCTGATACAGGTCGATGAACTGGGCGTCGTTGTTGAACACGAAGTCCAGGTCGTCGAGCGTGTTGATGATCTCGGGGGCGGTGGTCACCGCCATGAAGATGACGGGGTCGCTGCCCGCGTTGAACATGCGGTGGGTGGTGTTGCGCGGGAAGGCGAAGACGCTGCCCTCGCCCCACTCGAAAGCGAGCTTCGGGCCGTTGCCCTGCCAGACCTGGGTGACGCCGCGACCCTTGAGCACGAAGATCTGCTTTTCGTAGAGGTGCTTTTCCGGCTCCAGCGCCTGCCCACCCGGAATCTCCACGACGTAGATGCCGCGCTGCGACTGGTGGGTGCCGGTCAGCTCGATGAAGGTGGCCAGCCCGCCGGTGCGCGCCCAGGGAGCGCGCGGCAGCGTCGTGACGTCCTCGACCCCCACCATCGCGCGGTGGATGGGCAACCCTTCCTGCGCCATAAAGTCGTCGTAGGGAAACGTGTTGCTGATCCGCTCGCGAATCTCCATGCAGGCCCTCCCTTTGATCAACGGCGGGGCGAGGTGCGCGCACCGGGCCGCCGCCAGCGCCGGCTGCCCAATACTAGCCCCAGCCGTGCCCGCAAGCAAGCGAGTCGGCGCTGCGGGCGTCCCGCCGCTCTTGCGGCGCGCGGCAGCCACCCCCGAGATCGCGTCCGCGGGCGGCTCCGCGGGTGCGTAAGTTTAGCCGAGGAACGGTCAAACGATGCTCCTTTACCGGGTGGTTAAGTGCTAGGCCGGGCGCGGAATCCCGGGTGCTGGTCGGGCGCGGAAGATCGCATCGTTTACCCCGTACGATACTCCCTGGCTGTCCTGCCGCGGGCCGGGCCGGCGGGGGGGGGGCGGCCCCGGGCATGGGCGCGGGCGGCAGGCGCGGGGGAGGCGTGTACGGCGTAAGATACGCGACCACGTCGCGCCGGACGGCGAGCCGGGATTGGTGACCGGCCCGGGAGCTTGGCCGTGCCGGCCACCGCGGCGGCGGCCGGGCGGGCGAGACGCCCGCGCTCCCGGGGGTGGGCCATCCCCGCGATGGCTTCCGGCTACCGCTCGGCTGCTCGCCTCGCGGCCTTTCTAAAGAGGAAGCTATTGGCGGGGGGCGGTCGTCCGGGGCCGGTGGACGGTGCGCGATCGGGTCGGGAGGGCGCCTAACGGGGCGCGCCCTCACCCCGGCCCTCTCCCAGGGGGAGAGGGGGAGGGACGGACCCTCACCCCGGCCCTCTCCCAAGGGGAGAGGGAGTAAGAGAACGGCGCCGCCGGACTCGGCACGACACCCGGCCGGGTGGCGCCCCGGCAGGGCGCAGCCAGCCAGCAGCGCCCCTGCACCGGGCCGGGTGGCGACCGACCTGGGCGCAGCCGTCGAGCCATCGATGGGCGGCACCCAGACGCTGCCCTGCACCGGGCCGGGTGGCGACCGAACTGGGCGCAGCCAGCAGCCCGCCTACAAGATACCGGGGTGGCGGGGGCGTGGTCCCGGCGCTGCCGTCAGAGCCGCACGGCCGACCGCAAAATGCTGGGGGCTAGCCGGCGCCTCGGCGTGGGGTAGCGCTCGGCGCGCCCTTTGCCCTATGCTCGCCTCAGGAGCCGAGAGGGTCCGCCCGACGCCGAGCGGGCGGTGGCTGCCATAGCCCGGTGAGGATGCGGGTGCGACCCGCTCAGGTTGCATCTGTTTGGCGGCTGCCGGACGGTGGCTGCCAAAGGCCTGTGAGGATGCCGGTGCGACAGAATCGCTTTCCCGTGATCGACGCCGACGGGCACGTCATCGAGCCGCTGCAAGACCTCATCCCGTTCCTGGGCGAGGGCTTCGCGGGCGGCAACTTGAGCGGCTCGGGAACGTACACGCTGTTCCCATCGCTGGACGGCTGGTTCCGTGCCTCGAACCTGACCAGCCCGGGGCGCCGCGATACGCCCAATCCGGAGACCTGGCTGGGCTTCCTCGACGACTGCGGCATCGACCGCACCGTGCTCTACCCCACGGCAGGGCTGGCCGCGGGGCTGATCCAGGACCCCTCCTGGGCCGTCACGCTCTGCCGCGCCTACAACTCCTGGCTGCACGCCACCTACACGCGGACCAGCCCGCGCTTGCAGGGCGTGGCGCTGCTGCCGGTGCAGGACGTGGCGGCCGCGACGCAGGAGCTGCGCCGCGCCAGCCAGGAGCTGGGCTTTCCGGCCGCGATGCTCTGCGCCAATACGGTCCTTGGCAAAGGCTACGGTCACGCCGACTTCTGGCCGCTCTACGCCGAGGCCGAGCGGCTGGGCGTCGCCCTGGCCGTACACGGCGCGCCGAGCCGCGGCCTGGGGTTCGACTACCTCACGACGTTCATCGAGACGCACACGCTGGAGCACCCGGTGGCGGCGATGATCCAGCTCACGAACATGACGTTCCAGGGCGTGTTCGAGGCGTTTCCCGGCCTGCGCGTGGCCTACCTGGAGTGCGGGGCGGGCTGGATGCCCTACATGATGGACCGGCTGGACGAGGAGTACGAGCGGCGCGGGCAGAAGTGGGCGCCGCGGCTCACGAAGCAGCCGAGCGAGTACCTGCGCGGCGGGCAGGTCTACGTCTCGATCGAGTCGGAGGAGCGCACGCTGCCGTACGTGCTGGAGCTGTTCGGCGAAGACCACGTCTTCTTCGCCTCGGACTACCCGCACGAGCGGTCGCGCCCCGAGTACCTGCCCGACATACCCGAGCTGGAAGCGCGCGCCGACCTGTCCGATACCGCCAAGCGCAAGATCCTCGCCGACAACGCCCGCCGCTTCTACCGCCTCGACTGACGTAGGGACCAAGCAACCTCGCAGAAGTTCTGGACTAGTGAGATGGACGGTCCAGGCGGCGGGTGGAACCGAGCCCGCGTGCGGGCGAGCAGAGCCTCTGTCGCCTGCTGCAGACGATCGAGGTCGTACCACCCGCG
>Ga0209062_1000429_pt1 | contig 130468 bp, 118 predicted proteins | sample Coa_R2_2_FD_187158 | JGI IMG/M metagenome (GOLD analysis project Ga0209062, IMG submission 187158) | Surface soil microbial communities from Centralia Pennsylvania, which are recovering from an underground coalmine fire - Coalmine... | ecosystem: Environmental > Terrestrial > Soil >... | reverse complement strand
GCAGAATGCTGATGTCTCCATATGTCGGCCCGTCAGCATCGGCAAAGGCCATTGTCGACGGATGGATCGCAACGCTTGCGCCGATCACGGCCGGCGCTGCCAATCCGGAGCGCAGAAACGAACGGCGTGTGGAAAACGATCTGAGAAGCTTGGGTAGGCGTACCATGACCTCATCCTCCTGAAATGGGTTGGGCCGCGACAACGAAACGCAAATCGTCAAAAAATGATATCAAAGTTAGTTTGCGGTTCAGCACGCGGCATTCGGCCCACCGAAGCAGAGCTTCGATGGTGTGGGCAGCCGCTATCAACACGCTCACAATGCGCAAAGACGCCGGGCGCGTTGCTTTATTCCGCCAAGCATTTCGCGCGGCCGCGAACAAATTTTTGGTCGCGATGGTATTGGCGTCATCATTCCGTCAAGCACAACCGGAGATAGCCGCGAGTTCCATGCATCGATGCTTGCGTCGGATGAGCTTGCATCCGACAACGCTCGACCATGTGCGATTGATGTCATGCACGTGAGAACGCATGAGGCATGACGCCTGCGCGCATGACAATGCGCAGCAGAAAGCTGCGCCGAAAGCGCAGGAGGATTCGGAGATTTCGCTTCGGTCTTGAAGGTTGGGATCGGATCAGGCGCCGCATTTGCGGTCCGCTTCTCACCTCTTTGGAGAGGCCGGAACGCACCGCAAGATGCTTCCGGGTGAGGGGTTTGTCTCCGCGGGCGAGCTTTTTTCACTGGGGCTCGTGGAGAGAGACCCCTCACCCAAGCGCATCTGTTTCTGCCAGCGGAGCTGCCCTCTCCCACCGCAGGTCGGGCCTGCCCGACTTGCGCATTCAACGATGCGCAACCGGGGTAAACCCCGGTTGCGATGGGCGAGCGCACAACAACAGGCAGCACGCTCCGCCTTCACGTCCCCAGATGAAACTCGACGTTCACCTGGCCGCTGCCGCTCGACGGAAAATAATCGCAGAGCTGCTCGGCCTCGCCGCGATAGTCGCTCCAGCCGAGCGCTGCGAACAGCATGATTGTGTCGGCCATGCCGCCCTCGCCGTTGCACTTGAGCGCGTAGTCCGGAAGCATGTCGAGGAATTCGCGGTAGCGGCGCTCGCGCCACAATTCCAGCACGCGCAGATCGACCTGGCGGTTGAACTCGCTGGCGATCGAGGTCCAGGCCTCCGGTCCGAGCTTCTTGTTGGGCCACAGCCGGTGCGACAGCGAGCCGCTCGCGATCACGGCCACGCGCTCGTCCGACGCCTCGACCGCGCGCCGGGTCGCTTCGCCGAGCGCGCGGCTTTCCTCCAGTGTGGTGAACAAAGGTGAGGCCACCGAGACCACCTTGGCCCAACCGTCCTCGTTCATGTAGTGCATGGGGACGATGGTGCCGTATTCGAGGCCGAGGCTTTGCACCTTGTGGGCGATCACGTTGAGGTCGAATCTGGCGGCCTCGGCCGCGATGGCTTCGGCGAGCGCGGTGTCGCCCGGCAGGTCGTAGCCGAGATCCTGGATCATGTGCGGCGCCTCGTGGCTGGTGAAGGCGCCGCGATGATGCGGATTGGCGTTGATGTGATAGCCGAAATTGGACAGCCAGTGGGTGTCGAACACCACGAAGCTGGTCACGCGGCGCTCGCGGGCGCGGCGGCCCAGCAGGCGCAAGGCCTCGACGGCATCGCGCCGCGCCTCCCGCAGCGGGCTGCCGGGAACCTCCGACAGCATCAGGGACGGAACGTGGCTGACCTTGGCGGCTAGAACCAGCTCTCCCAACATTCGCCTCCCAGCATTGAGGTGGCCTCGGCCCCGCGCATCGCTTGCGCAATGCGCAACAGCAGCACGATGGAAACATTGCCGGTGCCGCCCTCGATGCGGGCGATGTAGCGCTCGGAAATGCCGGACCGGCGTGCGAGCTCCCGCCGCGACAGGCCGCGGCGCAGGCGCGTCGAACGCAGGCGATCGCCGAGCTGCTTCAAGAACAGGGTTTCGGAATAGGTGAGAGGCCGCCCATCGAGCGAGACCCGGGCGGCCGGGCCGGAAAGCACCGGCGCAAGCGATGACATTGGCTGACTGGTCACGTGAAGCCCTACGGTTCGGGCTGACATCATCGGCCAGCACGGCGCTTTCGCATTGATGCGGATCAAATGCCGGCCCCTGTCGACCGCTCCCGCAGGGGAGCCTGGTGGCCCGCTCCAGCATCTCGCCAAAATTCCGACACGAGCGTTCGCAAGTCGTTGCTATAGGTTTTCGAACCGCCGGACGGACAGGGGGCGCAACAGGTGATCGGACGCTTTGCCGGGCTCGCGCTCGGGCTTGCCTTTCTTGTAAGCCTTGTCTCGTCCGCATCCGCCGACGATCCGATTGCCGAGACCGCACGCCAATGGGGATTGCTCGGGCCGTGGTCGGTCGACTGCGCCCTGCCCCCGGATCACGCCAACGGCACGGTGCTGGCCTATGAGATCGGCCCGGACGGCAGCGTCGTCTACCGCCGCGACTTCGGCGACGTCAGGGACGAGAACCAGGTGCTCGCGGCCGACGTTTCGGCCGACGGAATGATGAATCTCGAGGTCTATTTCCCCGCGATCAGGCAGAAGCGCGAGGTTGGCCTGATGCGGCAGCCCGACGGCGGCCTGCGCGCGATCTATAATCGCAGCGAGAAGGGCGAATATACCATCAAGGACGGTAAATTCGTCGCCACCAAGAAGCCGACGCCGGCGCAATACAAATGCGAACCGAGGGTCAATCCCAATCCGGCCCAAAGCCGGGGCTGACAAAGCGTTTGTCCTTGGGCAGCCGCGCGATGGCCTTGCGGTCGTCGTCGTCGAGCGTCACTTTCAGCGCATCGAGATTGGCCTGCTGGCTTTCCTTGCGGGAGGCTTTCGGGATGGCGGCGAGGTTGTCCTGGTCGAGCAGCCATTTCAGCGCGACTTGCGCGGCGCTCGCATTGTGCTTTTTGCCGATTTGGATCAGCGTCTCGTCGCTGGCGGCGCGGCCCTGCGCCAGCGGGCAGTAGGCGACCAGCGGGATCTTCCTGGCGTCGAGATAGGCCTTGACCTTCGACTGGTCGAGCATGACGTGATACTCGATCTGGTTGCAGGCGATCGGCGCCTTGATCTCCTCGACCGTGGTCTTCAAAAGCGCCAGCGTGAAATTGGCGACCCCGATGGCGCGGGTGCGGCCCTGCTCCTTCAGCTTCAACAGCGTCTCGAACACGCTCGCCAAATTCATGCTGCGCGAAGGCCAATGCACGAGGTAGAGATCGACGGCGTCGAGCTTGAGCTTGTCCAGGCTCGCATCGAAGGCGCGGCGGATCGCGTCCGGCGCCAGATTTTCCACCCAGACCTTGGTGGTGACATGCAGCTCGTCGCGGGCCACGCGAGAGGACGCGATCGCCGCCCCGATCGCCTCCTCATTGCCGTACATCTCGGCGGTGTCGATATGGCGATAGCCCAGCGCCAGCGCGCTCTCGACCGCCGCACGGCAGACATCGCCCTGCATGCGGTAGGTCCCGAGGCCGAGCCGCGGCAGACTGATGCCCTGAGTTTGCAGATGATCCATGGTCGCCCCCGAATGTCACGATGCGAGCGCCGGACGGCCGGCACGTGAGAATACAACGATTGAGATGATTTGAGCCGGCGGAACCGCCAGCACCAGTCTGCCCGCAGCCATCGCCGCGGATCAAGCCGTCCGGGGATCAAGAAGTCGCGACTTTGTCTCTCTCGACTTGTCTATCGACTGTCTCTATCGACCCGCCTCTGTCGCACCGTCATCCTGAGGCGCCGGCGCGAAGCGTCGGCCTCGAAGGATGCACGGCCCGGATGCCGCAGCGGGGCCGTCGCCCTTCGAGGCTCGCTTGCGCAAGCTCTCAGAGTGACGGGAAACGATGAGTCCTCGGCTCGAGCAACCGAAAAGCCCGACCGTCCTAGTGTTGTGACCCAGACGCTTGATTCAATTCACTCGGTGTCTTTCCGGGGCGCCCGAAGGGCGAACCCGGAATCTCGCGCCGCAACCTCGAGATTCCGGGTTCGCCGCTGACGCGGCGCCCCGGAATGACGGAATGAAGTGTCAGACTCGCAGCCCTAGCGCTGCCAGGCGCAGATGCCGCCCATATCGGGATTGCAGGGCCATTTCTGGATTCGGGTGTCCATGGCCTCGGCGTTCAACGGATTGCCGTGCCGGTGAGCCAGATGGGCGCGCGCGGCGCCGCGCGGCTTCCCGCTGTGCGCCTCCACGAGACGGCCGTCATGGCGGGCGGCGGGGGTCAGCTCGGCCCGGGCGGGTACGCTGTTCACGCGCTCGGTGGCCACCTTCCTCGCGCTGTTCTGCGCCAGCACGCCGGACGCCGTGTCGCCCTTGGCCTCGACCGCAACGGGCGCGAAGGTGCTCTCGGGGCCGAGCGGCTTCGGCGACAACACCGCCCTGGAGAGGTCGAGGGTCAGGAAATCATCCGGCTTGTAGTCGGCCGCCGAGGCTGTGCCGCCCGCGATCAGCACGGCGCCAACAACAGCAAAAAAAGCACCCCTCAGGACCATTCTGGCCTCCTGAAAACGGAACTCGAGCATGCCCCGGAGAAATCTGACGGTTCTCCGAAACGATCACGCTCGCTCAAATAAGGACTATGCCTTACTTAGGGACGCCTGCCGCCGCTCGCCAGCCGTCAAGCTGCCCTCAAGGTTACTGCGCGGCCTTGTCGCAGACTATAATTTGAACCGCCTCCGTAACCATACGGAACCGCGCGCGGCGGCCAAAAAGCCGATTCGGCGCTTTCAATTCGGCCGGTCCTGCCCGGTGGTCCCGACGAAGGCGCTTTCGATGACCTCGCCGATCGGTTGCCAAGTGTAGCCGTCGAACTGCACCAGCCGCATCTGCTTGATCGGACGGTAATCGGAGGGCCCGGTGCTGACGGCAATGCTGGGGAGCAGCATCGACGGATGGTAGTTCCTCAGCGAGGTGGCCTGGCGCAGGATGTTCTCGCGCGACAGGTCGTCGCCGCATTGTCTCAACACCTGCGTCAGCGTCTCCGCCGAGGCGTAGCCGTACACGGCATTGCTGTCGGCCTTGTCGCCATCGGGATAATATTTGTCCATGAACGCCGACCAGGCCTGCATGGCGGGGTCGTCCTTCCAGGCGGGATCGCTGGCGTCCTTCAGGAACGCCGTCGAGATCACGCCGATCGAATTCTCGAGTCCCGCCGGCCGCAGCGTCTGCGCGATCGAGGCCGAGGCATTGTCGAGCAGCAGCACCGGATGCCAGCCGATGTCGTTCATGCGCCGCAGCGCCTTGGCCGCCATCGGCGGGGCGGCATCGAGCAGCACCACCTCCGCGCCCGAGCTTTGCAACACGTCGACTTGCGCATCCAGCGATTTCTCGGTGCCCTCGACGGCGACATCGGTGACGATCATGCGCGCCCAGTCGCCGAGCCCTTCCTGCAGGCCGCGGAACAGGTCGCGGCCGAACTGGTCGTTCTGCCAGAGCACCGCGATGCGACGCTCGGGATAGGAGGCCTGGATGTAGTTGGCGTAGATGCGGCCCTCGGAGCGGTAGGTCGGCGGAAACCCGAGCGTCCAGGGAAAGGATTTCGGATGGCTCCATTCCTCGTCGCCGGACGCGATGAACAACTGCGGGATCTTGCGCTCGTTGAGATAGGGCCGCACCGCGAGGTTCTGCGGCGTGCCCAGCGAGCCGAACATCAGCAGCACATGATCGGTCTCGACCAGCTTTTGGGTCTGCTCCCGCGTCGCCACCGGATCGGCGCCGTCGTCATAGGAGATGAATTTGACCTTGCGGCCGTTGATCCCGCCTTGCGCGTTGATCATGTCGAAATAGGCCGCCTCGGCGCGACCGATGGTGCCGAAGGCGGCAAGCTCCCCGGTATAGGGCATGACATTGCCGATGCGGATCTCGAGGTCGAGAACTTCGTCCGCAACCACAGCGTCCCTGGATGCCGCCGCCAGCAGCAGGAACGCGGCGACTATCTTGAGACTGATCCGCATCGCAATCGACCTTGCGCAGTGCCGCGGTCTGACCGACCCGGCTGGAACCGCCGGCCCAAATACCTGCCCTGCTCCCGATTTAAGACGTCCCACCCGACAACATTTTGACCAGCCGGTAAAGATATTCCTCGCCCCGGTAGAACGAGGTGACGGGAACCCGCTCGTCCTTGCCATGGGCACGGAAATCGTTGATGTCGTTGGCCAGGCCCGAATGGCCGTAGGTGGGGATGCCGGCGTTACGCAGATAGCTGCCGTCGGTGGCACCCGAACTCATGACGGGAACGACGAGCGCACCAGGCCAGAACTCCGCCGACAGCTTCTCGATCGATCCGAAAATTTCCTCGTTCAGCGCCGAGGGCTGGCTGATCACGCCGTTGTCGGTCTGAGTCACCGCGATCTTGTCGTCGGCAAGCACGCGCTCCAGCGTCGCCTTGACGTCGGCGACCGGCTCGCCCGGCATGATCCGGCAATTGACCCTGGCGCCTGCCGTCTGCGGCAGCGCGTTCACGGCGTGTCCGCCGCTCAGCATGGTGGCGACGCAGGTGGTGCGGAGAAGGGCATTATAGCCGGCGTGCTCGGACAGCCGCGCCACCGCGTCCATGTCCGGCTTGTCGGCCAGCATGGCGCGGATATCGGTCGCGGTCTGGCCGCCCTCGAGCTGCGCGATCTTGCCGAAATAGGCGCGCGTGGTGTCGTTGAGGTGCAGCGGGAAAGAGAAATTCGACAGCCGCACCAATCCCTCGGCGAGATGATAGATCGCATTGTCCTTGCGCGGCACCGAGGAGTGGCCGCCGCGGTCGCGCACCTCGAGCGCAAAACTCACCGAGACCTTCTCGGTGGTCTGCACGGAGACCCGGGTCGCCTTGCCGTTCTCCATGCCGACGCCGCCGCCTTCGTTCAGCGCGAACTCGGCGTCGATCAGGTCGCGGTGGTTCTTGATCAGCCACTGGATGCCGAGCGCGTCGGCGTCGAGGATCTCCTCATCCGTCTCCAGCGCCACGATGATGTCGCGATCGGGCTTGTAGCCTTCCTGTTTGTAGCGGATGAGATTGGTGACGAAGCTGGATGCCATGTATTTGTCGTCGCTGGAGCCGCGCGCATAGAAGTAGCCGTCCTTCTCGGTCAGCTTGAACGGGTCGACCGTCCAGTCCTCGCGCAGCGCCGGCACGACATCGAGATGGGCGAGCAGCAGGATCGGCTTGCGCGCACCCGAGCCATGCAGCCGCGCCACCAGATTGCCCTTGCGCGGCGCCGGCGAGAACACATGCACGTCCTCATCGGCAAAGCCCGCCGCCTTCAGGTGCGCCGCCATCGCCTGCGCTGCCGCCAGCGTGTCGCCGGTCGCGGTTGTGGTGTCGATCTCGACCAGCTCCTTGTAGATGTCGCGGGCAAATTGCTGCTGCGGGCTCAATTCGTCCGCACGACCGGGCATAGCGAGCAGCAGCGCGGCCAGCGCGGTCGAGACAAGGGCCAAGCGTTGGAAGGATCGGGGCATCTCGCACTCCGTGGGATTGGGCTCTGACCAATTTCTGGCTGCAGCGGCGGTCGTTTGCAAGCCGGCGAGCTCACCTCTTTATGCAGCCGCGCACCACCTATTTCGCATTCTTCACCGCGACGACCTCGATCTCGACCAGGAAGCCCGGATTAGCGAGCGCGGCGACGCCGACCACCGAACGCGCCGGCAGGTTGGGCTGGCTGCCGCCGAAGAACTGGGTGTAGCCCTCCATGAAGGCCTTGAAATCCATCGGCGCGGCCGGGCTGTGCACCAGGAACACCTGCATCTTGACCACGTCGCCCATGGACAGCCCGAGGCCGTCCAGGATCGCCTTGATGCGGTTGAGCGCGCCGACCGTCTGGGTCTTGGTGTCGCCATAGGCGGCAGGGGTCGCGGGGTCGGCATCCTTGTTGACCACAGGCGGCACCTGGCCGCTGATATAATAGGTCGTGACGTCGCCCGAGACCTCGACGGACTGCGCGATCGGGAAGCTCGAGTTGGGAATCGGGTGCCTGACGACATCGGCCAACGCGGCCTGGCACGCGGCAAGGCCGGCGAGAAGCGCAAGCGCTGCGGTCGGGACTCTGGACTTCATCACATTCTCCTGTCTTTGATGCGTCGGCAAGCCGCTGTCGGCAAAGCCCATTGGATCAGTTTGGCCCGGATTTGAGAACCGCATTTGAGAAGCCGGATTTGAAGATGAAGCGACGCGATTCCTGGCTGCCGTTGCGGGCGCAGCCGTCATGCGGCAGCCGCGTGCGGCGAGCGCCCAGCGGAGCGAGCGGATACGGCATGTGGGCGCGCTGGTGGGACTGGCCGCCAATGCCGATGCGCCGGTGGCGCAGGCCTTCATCAAGCCGTTTCGCGAGGCCATGAGCGAGGCCGGCTGGGTCGACGGCAGCAATGTCAGGATCGACTATCGCTTCGGCGGCGCGCTCAGCGATCTCGCCAACACCCGCGCCTCGGCCGCCGAGCTGGTCGCGCTGGCGCCAGAGGTGATCTACGCCCAGGGGCTGCCGGCGACGCTGGCGCTGCACAAGATCACCACGACGATCCCGATCGTCTTCACCCAGCTGATCGACCCCGTGGGCTTTGGGCTGGCGGAAAGCCTCGGCCATCCCGGCGGCAATGTCACCGGCTTCGTCACCTGGGATTTCGCCATCGGCGGCAAGTGGGTCGAGCTGTTGCGCGAGCTCGTTCCCGACGTCGCCCGCATCGGCGTGCTGTTCAATCCGGACACCGCGCCCTACGCGCCCGGCCTGGTCGCGACCGCCCGGGACGCCGGCCACGGCATCGAGATCGTCGAATGCCGCACGCATAGCGACAGCGAGACCGAGACGGTGCTGGAGGCCCTGAGCCGCACGCCGCATAGCGCCCTGCTCGTCATTCCCGAGCCGTTCGCCAACGGCCATCGCGATCACATCGTCGCCCAATGCGCGCGCCTGAAGCTGCCGGCCCTCAACCCGGTGCTTGGCGCGGTCGAGAACGGTGCGCTGATGTCCTATACGTTCGTCTGGGACGAGCTGATCCGTGCGCCGGTCAACTATATCGACCGCATCCTGAAAGGAGCGGCGGTGCGCGAGCTTCCGATCCAGGCACCGCGCCGGTATGACCTGGTGGTCAACCTCAGGACCGCCAGGGCGCTTGGCCTCGACGTTCCGCCCATGCTGCTCGCGCGCGCCGACCAGGTGATCGAATAGCGCCTCGCTCTATCGGGATTTACGGGCCGTTGTAGTATTACTATCCGGCAGAGAATCACCTAGACCAGAGCATCTCGAACGCGCAAATCATGGATCATCGCGAGCAGACGGCCATTGCCGAGGGAGTTGAGGCCGACCCGGCGGCGACCATGGGCGTTGCGCTCCATCAGACCGTTCTCGACCATCTGCGCGCAGGTCGATATCTCGAAGCCCAGCTCTGCTGCCGGCAGGCGCTGGAGAGAGACCCCGACAATGCCGAGACGCTGCATCTCATGGCGCTGGTCTGTTTCAACGCCGGCCAGTTCGACCACGCGGTCGAATGGATATCGCAGGCGATCCGGCGCCAGCCAAGGACCGGCTATCTGACGCTGCTCGGCACGGCACTGCTCAACCTCAAGCGAAACGATGATGCGCTGCTTGTGTTCGACAAGGCGGCGCAGCTTCAGCCCGGCGATGCATCGCTGTGGCACAATCTCGGCAACGCCTGCATCGAGTGCGGCCGCCCGCGGGAGGCGATCACCAGCTTTCAACGTGCGCTTGCGATCGATCCCGCCCATTGGGATGCCGCGTATAAAGCGGGCGTGATGCTGCAGCAGGAACGCCGCCTCGAGGAGGCGCTGGCCTGTCTCGACATTTGCACGAAGCTCAAACCGGACGATCCCGCGGTCTTGCACATCCGCGCGATGGCGCTGCACGGCCTCAACCGGTTCGAGGAGGCCTTGAGCGACAACCAGCGCGCCCATGCGCTCGATCCGCAGGATCCCTTCATCCAGAACAATCTCGGGAGCGACCTTGCCGCGCTCGGCCGTTGCGAGGAGGCCCTGTCCTGGTTCGATTCCGCGCTGCAGGTCTCGCCCGATTTCATCGGCGCCCTCAACAACAAGGGCTACGCGCTCACCCTGTTGCATCGCTTCGACGAGGCCTTCGCCGCCTATGGCCGCACCATGCAGATCGATCCCGACAACGCGCAGGCTACCTGGGACACCGCGCTGTTGAACCTGCTGCTGGGCAATTTCGCGGCCGGCTGGCCCGGACGCGAGGCCCGCTTCCGGCTGCCGGCTCTCCCGATCAGCTACCCGAAATTCCTGCAGCCGCTTTGGCTCGGCGAAGGCGACATCGCAGGCCAGACCATTCTGCTCTATGGCGATGAGGGGCTTGGCGACACCATCCAGTTCGTGCGTTATGTGCCGCTCGTCGCCGCGCGCGGCGCGCGCGTGGTTCTTGCGGTCGAAGAGGCGGCCCGGCCGCTGCTTGCGGGCATGCCGGGCGTGGCGCAATGTCTGGCGAAATCGGCGGTGCTGCCGCCGTTCGACACCTATTGCCCGATCTCCAGCCTGCCGCTCGCCTTCTCCACCACTCTCGAGACGATTCCCCACGGCGCAAATTATCTGCCTCCGCCCCCCGCCGATCGCCTGCAGGCGTGGGCGGCGCGGCTCGGCGACCACGACCGTCTGCGCGTTGGCCTGGTCTGGTCCGGCAACCCCCGCCATATGAACGACCGCAACCGCTCGATCGCGCTCAAGCGCCTTGCGCCGATCCTCGACGTCGATGCGGCCTTCATCAGCCTGCAAAAGGACCCGCGGCCGGACGACAGCGCAACCCTTGCCGGCACCGCCATTCTCGACCCGAGCTCCGAGCTCACAAACTTTGCCGAGACGGCCGCCTTGATCTCCTGCCTCGATCTGGTCATCACGGTCGACACCAGCGTCGCCCATCTCGCCGCCGCACTCGGCCGGCCGACCTGGATCCTGCTGCCCTTCACGCCGGACTATCGCTGGCTGCTCGATCGCGACGACAGCCCGTGGTATCCGACCGCGCGCCTGTTCAGGCAGAGCAAGGCCGGCGACTATCAAAGCGTGGTCGAACGCATCCGTGCGGAGCTGAAGACCCTGGTCGCGACAAAGAAATAACACGCGCTCCGACTATAGACGCCCCTATCGACGGCTGGACGGCAGCCGTCAGAAAACAGGCATCAGCATGACACGAACACGATCTTTCCCCCTCGTCCGAACGGCGGCCTGGACGATCCTGGCAGCGATGGTCACGCTGGCCGCGCCTGCACGGGCGCAGACCTACGATCCGAACTATCCGGTCTGCCTTCAGGTCTATCAGAGCATGGTGGACTACTATTTCGAGTGCGCCTACACCTCGATTCCGCAGTGTCAGGCCTCGGCATCGGGCCGCGCGGCACAATGCGTGGTTAATCCCTATTATGCCGGACCGAAGGTCGGGCCCGGCCGGCACAAGAAGCGGACGCACGCGTATTGAAAATGGATTGGCTCGAGCCCGAAACTCCTACACCTCTCCCGTAGGGAGAGGTCGGATCGCATCGAAAGATGCGATCCGGGTGAGGGGTTACGGTCCCTCGTGAACGCTGAGTCCCCTCACCCGGATTGCGCGCGGCGCAATCCGACCTCTCCCCGTCGGGGAGAGGTGTACGTCGCGGCGATCAATTGACCCCAACGGCATGCAACGCAAAGCGACCCGCGCTACTCGCGAAGCGTCTACCTTCGCGCCGCCTTCACATCCCTGGCGGTGACGGCATCCTGATAGCTGTTGCCGAAATGGGTGCGGAGGTAGTTCACGACGGCGGCGATCTGGTCGTCGCTCATCATCTCGCCGAACGGCGGCATGGCGCGGCGGCCGTTGAGGACGAGATCGATGGCGTAGCCGCTGGCTTCGAGATTGCGGTTGGTGACCAGCGACGGGTAGCTGCCGGCCCCGCTCGCGCCCATCGCATCGACCATGTGGCAGCCGCGGCAGACGTTCACATAAAGCTCCTCGCCGCTCATTTCGACAAAGCGGTAGCCGGAGGAGAAGGTGCGGCTCTTGACGGGCGGTGCATCGTCGGCGCCGAGCGCCGGCCAGATCAGCTGCATCGACAGCGCCGCCAGCAGCACGCCTGCGGCCTGCCTTACGCTCAGCGTCGTGCGCCACATCATGTCTTGATCACCCGGTCATGCAAGCGGCCGATGGCATCGAGCGAGGAGAGGATCGCGCCTTCCTGCCAGGCGGGCAGCGCGGATGCATGTTCGCCCGCGAGCAGGATGCGGCCGTCGATCTCGCAGAGATTGCGATAGTGCTGCTTGCGCGCGTCCTCCGACCACTCGCCGCTGCAGCCGAGCGTGAACGGCACCCGGTGCCAGCCGACCGCGATGCCGGTCTCGAACTCCGACTTGTATTGCGGATGGATGGCCGCGCCGAACTCGACCGCGCGCGCCACGCGCTCGTCTGGCGGCATGGCCGTGAACTCGAAGGAATTGGCGCCCTCGAACAGATAGGCGCCGAGCAGGATGCCGCGCCCGCTCCTGTTGAAACCGCTGTTGGGATAGGCGATCTGGCGGATCGGCAGATCCGTATAGCTGATGCCGCCATAGATCGCGTCGTCCTCCTCCCAGAAGCGGCGCTTGAACTGCAGCCCGATCTTCACTGACCCCGCATAGGGCACGGCGTCGATCGCCGCCTTCATCGCCGCGCCGACATTGATCGGCAGCTGGCTCAGGATCGACAGCGGGATCGTGCACAGGCACCAATCGGCGGTCATCTTCTGCGGCTGCGCGGCGGGCTTCTGAGCGTCGACATAGGTCACGGTGACGCCGCGATCATTCTGCCAGATCTCCGTGACCTTGGCATTATAGCGGATGAGATCGCCGACCTCGCGCGCAAAGGCCTTGCCGATCATGTCCATGCCGCCGACCGGCTGGAACATCGTGGTCTGGAAATTGTAGTTGGCGAAATTCTGCAGATAGCGCCACAGCCGCGACTTCAGGATCTCCGACAGGCCCACGGGTTCGCTCGGCTGTGGCATGGCCGACAGGCCGCCACCCGGCGGCTTGGCGTAGCCGCGATATTCGGAGGTGATCAGGTTCGCGTCGTATCTATAGTCACGGTCGAGCGCGCCCCAGGATTGCAACGCAAGCAGGAGGATTTCCTTGTCCTCCTTGGACACGGCCTCATCGAGCTTGCCTTGACTTGCGACTTTCGCCAGCAGCTCCGAAATCTGGCCCTGGAAATCGGCCTTCACCGCGCGGATTCGCTGCGGCGCGCCGCCGAAGGCGCGCGAGGCGTGAAGATAGGCGTTGTGATTGAGCTGGATGAAGGGCTCGAGCGCGACGCCGAGCCGCTTGCAATAATCCAGCAATGCGCGGTGGTGATAGGGAATCCGCCACGGGCCCGGGTTGAGATAGAGGCCGTCCGCGAAGGCGCAGGTCTGCCTGGCGCCGCCGAGTTCGACGAAAGTATCGCCGCCGCGCAGCGTCCAGTTGCGGCCGCCCGGTCGGCTGTTGAACTCCAGCACCTGCACCTTGTAGCCGGCCTTGCGCAGCTCCAGCGCCGCCGTCAGGCCGGCAAGACCGGCGCCGAGAATCAGCACCGAGGCCCCTTTCGGATCGCCCTCCAGCCGGATCGGGCCGTCGTAGCGGGATTCCGAGGCAAAACCGAGCGCGGTCATCGCGTGATACATCGCGGCACTGCCGGCCATCGTGCCGATCAGCGAGAGCAGGTCGCGTCGTCGGACCGTGAGAGGCTCGTCCTGCATCTATCTTCGATCGCCCCCAACCCTGGAGGCGACAAAGGAAACGGCTCGCGCCGCATCTGTCAAGGAAGCGCGGGCCTGCCTGCCTCGCACAACACGTGTTGTTGATCCTTCCTCGCCTCGCCCCGCGCACGGGGAGAGGCCGTATCGCATCGAAGATGCGATACGGGTGAGGGGGAGTCTCCGCGCACTGATCTCGGTCCGAAGGCGCGGATAAAGCCCCTCACCCCTACCCTCTCCCCGTGAAGAACGGGGAGAGGGAGAAGACAGGGGGAGATCAATACGCCCTTGCGAAGTCGCCTTCCTGCTTGATCTCGGCAAATTGCGGGTAATGCGCGGCCCAGGCCCTGGCCTTCGCTTTTGTCAGCGCGTTGAGGCTTTCGAGCACCCTCACGCCATCCTCGCGCAGGCTCGCCGCAACCGCGGCGCGATCGGGGAAATGCCGCCGCACGGCATCGAGCCAGATGGTCCGCCCCGCAAGGAAGCCGCCCGCGCCCGCCGCATAGGCATAGTCCAGCACCCGCTCGAACCGATCGGGCGCAGCCCCCGCCGACAACAGCACCCAGGGGATGCGCCGCTCGGCACAAATATCGCCGATGGCGTCGAACTGGTCTTGTGCAGCTTTCGCCGCGGCGCTGCCATCGCGCGGCGGCAGGGAATTGGCGGCGAGCGGGCTTTCCAGCTTCAGCAGGTCCACGCCATATTCGGGCCTTGCGAACTCGTGCACGCTGTCGATTACGAGTTGCGGCAGCTTGGAGGGCGATTCCACATAATCGGCGGTGTGATTGGCGCTGCCGAGGAACGGATAGACCAGCAGCTCCAGCACGTAAGCTATATCGAAACGCGCGCAATCCTCACCGATCTCGCGCACGAATTTCTGCTGATGCTCGACCACCGCTCTGTCGGCATCCGGCCGGTACCAGGCCAGCACTTTCACCGCATCGCCGCCGATGGCGCGGATCTTCTCCACGCTCCAATTGGCGATCGCGCGAGATTTGCGACCGCCCGGCGTCTCCTCGACGCGGTGCTCCTCCAGCGTCACGATCAGGCCGCAGCGCGGCGGCAACAAATCGATCGCGGCGGGCACGGCAAAATTCGGATCGAACAGCATCGAGCTGCAATATGGCGACAACGCCTCGACCAAAAGCCGCTTGGCCGCGGTGACGTCGGCATACTCGACTTGATCCCTGGTGATGCCCTTGGCCTGCGCAATCGCCTCGAACAGCGGCGGGCGCTGGTCGAGCGCGACCATGCGAAAATGGCCGCCCGCATCTGCAAGCCGCGCCAGGCCGCGGTTCTTTCCAATCGTTCTCATCGCGTGGTCCTCATGAAAGCGAGACAATCGTCGATTAAGGGGATCGCGGCGCGGCCGCCGGCGCGGGTGCATTTCAGCGCGGCCGCGGCGGAGGCAAACGCCATCGCCTCGCCAACCGCAAGCCCGCCGCCGATGGCAAAGGCATAGGCGCCGTGGAACACGTCGCCGGCGCCGGTGGTGTCGATGGCATCGACCGGGAATGCGGGCAGCTGATGCAGGCGGCCTTCCTCGATGAAGCTCACACCGTCACGCCCGCGCGTCACGGCGACGACGCGGCAATCGAAGCGGGTGATGCTCCTGAGCGCCGCATCGTTGGCCGTCCCGGCAAAATTCTTCAGCGCCGGCTCGGAGAAGACGGCGTGGTCGGTCAGCGGCAGCAATTGCTCGAACACATTCCGCTCGGCCATGTCGGCATCGAGGATGGTCGGAATGCCCGATCGCCGCGCGCGGGAAAACAGCGCGACCGCGCCGTCGACCCAGCGCGGATCGGCGAGCACGGCGGCAGCGCCTGCGACCTCTTCGAGCGGCAGCCAGTCGGCCTCAGCCGGAAAGCGACCGCGGAAATTCACGATCTGGCGTTCGCCGTTTTGGTCGACGATCACGCCGGAGACCGAGGAGCGTCCGCCGGGAAACAGCCGGAAATGGCTGACATCGACGCCTTCGCGCGACAGCCCCTCGCGCATCTCATGTCCCGCGGCATCGTCGCCGCCGCGGCCCCAGAAGGCGGGCCGCCCGCCGAGCCGCGCCACCGCGACGGCCGCATTCGCCGCCATGCCGCCGCCAGTCGTGGCATATTCGCCGGCGCGGATCTTCTCGCTGCCGCCGGCAAACGGCTTCTCCACCTGCCAGATCTGGTCGAGCGCGGACAGGCCGAGACAGATGATGCGCGCGCCCCTGGCGCGGGCCGCAAATGCATCCCAGGCGGCTCCTTGCGCGGTCACGACGGCACCTTCAGGACAGCACCTTTCACGACAAGACCTTTCACGAGAGCACCTGGCCATTGTCGGCATCGAACAGATGCGTCTTGCCGGGTTGCGGTGACAACGCCAGGCGATCGCCGACCCGCGGCCGCAATGCCGGATCGACGCGCGCGATCGCGGAAGCGCCGGCGAGATCGAAATGAATCAGGGTGTCGGAGCCCAGCGGCTCGACCAGTTTGACGGCGATGGGCATGCCGGCGGACGCGCTGGGCGCCACCGCAAAATGCTCTGGCCGGATGCCGAGCACGGCCTTGCCGCCGGCCCTCCTCAGCCGCGCCTGGCTGTCGCCATTGAGCGCAACCGCAGTGCCGTCATGCGACAGCGCCACGCCCTCGCCGCGCAACTCGACGGGAAAGAAGTTCATGGTCGGCGAGCCGATGAAGCCGGCGACGAACTGGTTCGACGGCCGCTCATAGACCGCTTCCGGCGTATCATATTGCTGCACGCTGCCCGACTGCAGCACCACGATGCGGTCGGCCATGGTCATAGCCTCGACCTGGTCATGGGTGACGAAGACCATGGTGGTCTTGAGCTGTTGCGACAGCGCCTTGATCTCGGCCCGCACCTGGCCGCGCAGCTTGGCATCCAGGTTGGAGAGCGGCTCGTCGAACAGGAACGCTTTCGGGTTGCGGACGATGGCGCGGCCCATGGCGACGCGCTGGCGCTGGCCGCCGGAGAGCTCCTTCGGCTTGCGGTCGAGATAAGGCTCGATGTGCAGCAGCGCCGCCGCGCGCTTCACCCGCGCATCGATCTCCGCTTTGGGAAGCCCTCGCAGCTCCAGCGCAAACGACATGTTTTCGTAGACCCGCATATGCGGATAGAGCGCGTAGTCCTGGAACACCATGGCGATGTCGCGCCGCGCCGCCGGCACGCCATTGACGCGCTCGCTGCCGATATAGAGCTCGCCGGCGCTGATCGGCTCGAGACCTGCGATGATACGCAGCAACGTCGACTTGCCGCAGCCGGAGGGGCCGACGAATACCACGAACTCATGATCGGCAATCTCCAGGTTGAGATCGTGGATCACGGTGTAATTGCCGTAGCGCTTGACCAGATTGCGGATCGAGATCGAGGCCATCGCAGCTCAATCCAGCGCCAGCACGGGCTTGATCAATTCGCCTTGCGCGAAACGGGCGAAATTCTCGGGCAATCTGGCGAGGCCGAACTCGCCGTCGACGAGGACGCAGTACTCGTCCCTGTAGCGGCGCAGCAGCTCGACATTCGGCGCGAAATCCCCGATCGGGAAATAGAAGGTGCGGATCATGTAGAAATCCTTGCGCCGGAACACCGGGCCCTCGGCGATAGTCCAGGGCGCGGCATTCTCGCCGACCAGAACCACCGCGCCGTGCGGCAGCACCACCTCGATGCCGAGATTGCGCGCGGCATGCGCGCCCGAGCATTCGACGATCAGCGCAAAGCGTTGCGAGGTATCGCCCACGGGATACGGTTTCGCGCCAAAGGTTTGCGCGATGGTCAGCCGGGTCGCGTTGGGATCGGAGATACGGATATCGTCAAAACCGAAGCTCTTCAGCGCCAGCACGACGCCGAGGCCCACCGGCCCCGCGCCCGTCACCAGCACCGGCCCGGCTTCGCTCGGCGGCACGATGCGGCTCGCGAAGCGCACGGCGTGGCCCGAGGTGCCGATCACGTCGAGCAGAAGCGGCGCGAGAGAATCCTCGATATCGTCGGGCACCGGCAACAGGCAGTTCTCCGGCACCGGCACATATTCGGCATAGCCACCCGGCCTGTTCCAGCCGATCAGGCTGGAGACCTCCAGGCACATCTGGGTGTCGCCGCGCCGGCAGGCCGCGCAGCGGTCGCAATGGACGGGGATGTAGACCGCGCAGCGCTTGCCGTGCATGCGGTGGCCGGGCTGTTCGACCACGCCGAAGATCTCATGGCCTGCGGTGAACTGCGCACCCTTGTGCCAGAGCTTGAAGTCCGAGCCGCACAGCGCGGTGCGCGACACCCGCACCAGCACCTCGCCCTTGGCGACGTCAGGCATTGCCACGCGCTCGATGGTGATGCGCTCGTGGCCGTGGAACACCGCGGCCTGCATGATGGAATTGGGACGCACCGGAGCCGTCATGACACTCACCTACCCTTTCACCGCCCCTAAGGTCAGGCCCGCGACCAGCCAGCGCTGCACCAGCATCGCCAGCACCAGCGGCGGCAGCGCGATCAGCGTCGCGGCAGCCATCAGCACGCCCCAGTTGGTCGAGCCTTCGCCGACGAAATTGAACGCGGCCGCGATCAGCGTCTTGCTGTCGCCGTTGGACAGCACCAGCGCGAACAGGAAGTAATTCCAGGAGAACACGAAGGCGAGGATCGCCGCCACCGCAACGCCAGAGCCGACCAGCGGCAGCGCGATCCGCCACAGGATGCGGGTGATGCTGCAACCGTCGACCTGCGCTGCCTCGAACACGCTGCGCGGGATGTTGTCGAAGGACGGCAGCAAGACCCAGATCACGATCGGCAGCGTGATCACGGCATGGCTCAGGATCAGCGCGGTGTAGGAGCCGATCAGGCCGACCTGCCGGAACATCACATACCACGGCAGCAGGAACAGCGTGCCGGGCGCCATCCGCGCTGCCAGCGTCAGGATCGCCGGCCAAACGACGCGCGTCCACGACACCGCAAACGCCGCCGGAATGCCGAAGAGAAGCCCGAGCCCGGCCGAGCCGATGGTCACGATCAGGCTGTTCACGGCATAGGAGAAGAACGGCGTGGACTTGATCAGCTGGCTGTAATTTTCAACCGTCGGCGAAAAGATCAGCGTCGGCGGATAGGCCGTGACCTCGAACGACGGTTTGAGGGAGGAGAGCACCATCCACACCACGGGCGCCATGATGAGAATGCCGGCCAAGACAAGCTGCAGCGTGTTCAGTCGGCGCAACAGTCCATCGCTGATCGGGCTTCCGTTCATCGGCCCTCACCACGCCACCGCGCTGCGCAGGCGGTTGAAGGCCAGCACCGCACCGAACACGATCGCCGTCAGCGTCAGCATCAGCGCCGACGCATAGCCGATGTTGAAGAACTCGAACCCGACCCGGAAGCCGTAGATGTTGAGCGTATTGGACGCATTGCCCGGGCCGCCCTGGGTGGTGATGTAGATGATGTCGAAGAAGCGCAACAGGTCGACGCTGCGCAGGATGGTCGCGGTGACGATGGTCGGCAACAATAGCGGCAGCGTGATGCGCTGGAAGGTCCTGAACGGCGAGGCGCCGTCGATCTGCGCGGCCTCGTAGACGCTGGGCGGCAGCGATTGCAGGCCGCCCAGCACGATCAGCGCGACATAGGGCGTCCATTGCCAGCTGTCGATCAGCGCCACGGTCGGGATCACCCAGACGGGAGACGCCAGCCAGTCCGACGGCGGCAGCCCGAGCGAGGTGAGGACGTAGTTGGCCGCGCCGAGCGAGGGATCGAGGATCACGAGCCACATCATGCCGGCAACGACGGGCGGCATCATGAACGGCGAGATGAAGAGCGAGCGCACGATGCCCGACAGCCGCCTGGCGTGGAACAGCACCAGCGCCAGCCACACCCCGAGCACGAGTTGCAGCAAAAGCGACAGCACATAGAGCGCAAGCGTCACCCACAGCCCGTGCCAGAACTCATTGTCCGAAACCAGCTTGGCGTAGTTGGCGAGGCCGGCGAAGGATTGCCTGCCGGTGGTCGAAAAGCTCTGGAACGACAGCCAGACGGTATAGACAAGCGGGAACGCGATCATGCCGACGGTGAACAGCACCGCCGGCGCCGACAGCGCAGCAAGCTCCAGCCGCTGCCGGCCGTGCGCGGACGCCTCAGTACCTTGCTCCATCGCGACGCTTTCGACTGCCGCCATCACGTTACGCCCGGCCGCCCCTCGCAAGACGCCGGGTCCTTTTCCTGCCTATTTCTGGGCAATCAGCGCATCAAGCGCCTTGTCGGCGTCGGCGCAGGCCTGGTCGACGCTCTTCTGGTTCAGGATCAGATCCTGCACGGCCTGGCCGATGAACTCGCGCGATTCCGGGTTCGCAACGATCGGATAGCCGACCTCGGAGGAGCCCTTCGCGGCCAGCACGTCGAGCGCGGCTTGCCATCGTTTGCGCACCGGCTCTTCCTCGATCCATTTGCGGTAGTCCGGATCATCGGCCACCGACGAGCGCGGCGGCGCGATGCCCTGCACGGCCATCAATTTCTGCACCGCCGGGCTCGTCGCCCATTGCACGAAGTACCAGGCGGCATCCGGCTGCTTGCTGGTGGCGGACACCGCCATGCCCCAGCCGATCGCGGTCGGCACTTGCCCGGCCTCGCCGGCCGGGAACGGAATCAGCGCGGTGTCCTTCAGCCGCTCGCCGCCTTCCATCACGGTGCGCAGCTCGTTTGAGGATTCGAAGGCCATGGCGGCGCGGCCCGACCGGTACAGCGCGGAGATCTGGTAGAAGCTGTAATTGACGACGCCGGGCGGCCCGTACTCGCGCAGCAGGCGGCTGTAAGTGTCGAGCGCCTCCTTGCCCTTCGCAGAGCACAGCGCGGATTTGCCGTCCATGATGTAGCTGCCGCCGATATTGTGCAGCATGTTGGAGAAGGTGTAGGCGACCGCCGGCTTCAGGCCGCGCGAGACGAACGGCGTCAGCACATTGTCGCAGGCCTTGATCTTCTTCGCGGCGGCCTCGACATCGGCAATCGTCTTCGGCTCGTCGACGCCGCATTTCCTGAACACGTCGGTGCGGTAATAGAGGATCGGACCCTCGATGTTCATCGGCAGGCTGGTGAGCTTGCCGCCATAGGTCGCGGCCTTCAGGAGCGCCTGGCTGAGGCCCGCCAAATCATAGTCCGGCGCGACCTCGGTCTTGGTCATCGCGCCGAGATCGGCATACCAGCCGGCGGCGGCGAATTGCGCGCCCTCGCGCGAGGGCAGCGTCATGAAGACGTCGACCTCGTCGCTATGCGCATTCATCACGGTGACCAGGCGCTGGCGCATCTGCTGCTCCTGGTAGCTGTCGACCTTGAGCGTCATGCCGGTCAGCTTCTCGAAATCGGCCTTGTGCGCCAGCAGCGCCTGCGACACCGGATTGTTGTTGGCGAGGAAGGTGACGGTCTTGCCCTGGAACTTCTTCCAGTCGAAATCGGCCGCCTGCGCGGCTGAAGCGACCATGCCGGCCGCGAGACAGGAGATGGTGAAGCGCGCGAGTGCGGCCCTGGCCGTCATTGCAATCCTCCCTGATCGCGGGCGTTGTTTCGCCTTCGCCGGTTCAAGCCGGCCATTTGAAAACGGTTTCATCCTAGGCCCTAGGCAACCGCTGTCAAGGCAGCCCAAAGCATGACATCTCCTGCAAATAAAGATGGACATCGAAGCGGCGGAGGATCAATATTTCAATGTAACGTTACATTTCCGACATCGTCTGCTTCAAGATGGCCTTGGCGTCCGAGAAAGCTTCCAAGCAAGGCATCCGTGCGGTCGCGGCGCAAGCCGGCGTCTCGATCGCCTCGGTCTCGCGCGCGCTCAACAATCCTGACACGGTCAGCGCCTCGCTGCGTGCGCGCATCGCGCAGGCGGTGGAAGAGGTCGGCTACATCCCGCATGCGCCGGCCCGGGCACTGTCGTCGCGCCGCTCGCGCACGCTGGGCGCGATCGTGCCGACCATCGACAACACGATGTTCGCGCGCGGCATCGCCGCCTTGCAGAAATATCTCTCCTCCGTCGGCTACATGCTGTTCCTCACCACCAGCGGCTACGATCTCGACGTCGAGCTGCAGCAGGCGCGCAACCTGATCAGCCGCGGCGTCGACGGTCTCGTGCTGCGCGGTGATTGCCATCACGACGCCCTGCGCAAGATGCTGGCCGACACCGGCATTCCCTTCATCAATGTCGGCGTCTACCGGCCCGACCGGCCCTACCCCTGCGTCGGCACCGACAATGAAGGCGCCGCGCACCGCGCCGCGTCGCATGTGATCGAGCTCGGCCACAAGCGGATCGGCATCGTCTCCGCGCTCCAGCGCAACAACGATCGCGCCGGCGCCCGCGTTGCCGGCTTCCATCGCGCGCTGGCCGAGAACAATCTGCCGATCCGGCGCGAATGGCATGTCGAGGTGCCCTACACACTGGACGATGCGCGCGAGGCCGCGCGCTATCTGCTCAGCCTGAAGGAGCGTCCGACCGCGGTGGTCTGCGGCAATGACGTCATCGCCTATGGCGTGCTGCTCGAAGCCGAGCGAAGCGGCTTTGCCGTGCCGCGCGAGCTCTCGGTGGTCGGCTTCGACGATCTCGACTGGAGCCGGCATCTGCGCCCGAGCCTCACAACCATCCAGGTGCCGACGGCTGCGACCTGGCAGCGCGCCGGCGAATATCTGGTGCGGCATCTCGCCGGCGAGCAGACCATCATGCATCACGAGGTCGACTATTCGCTGATCGTGCGCGAATCTACCGCCGCCCCGCCCCGCTCGGCAAAATAGCAGAGGTTCACCGTGATGCATCCCTCCGTCTCGCGCCTGCCGGCCTCGCAATATGCGACCGGCACGGTGGTCGCCGTCGACGGCGGCTTTCTGGCGGGCCGAGCGCGTCGGTCGCGGTTTCTTACCTCTCCCCAGCGGGGAGAGGTCGGATTGCGAAGCAATCCGGGTGAGGGCCGCAGTTCCCTCAATCGACCGTAACCCTCACCCGATTTGCTATCGCAAATCGACCTCTCCCATGCGGGAGAGGTAATCTTCGCTACGGCGCCGCTTCAACCCCGAACTCGCCAACTTATCCGTTGCGATCCGGCACCGCAGCTTCCGCGAACGTCGCCATGCCCACGTGAAGCGCGCACGCGGCGCGCGCCAGCGGCAGCGCCAGGGCGGCGCCCGAGCCCTCACCGAGCCGCAAGTCGAGATCCAGCAAGGGGCGCGCATCAAGCGCGTCCAGCACGAGGCGATGCCCCTGCTCGGCGGAGCGATGCGAGAAGATCAGATAGGGTCGGCAGGAGGGATTGAGCCGCGTGGCCGCAAGTGCCGCGACCGTAACGATGAAACCGTCGATGAGCAGCGGAATGCGCCGTTGTGCCGCGGCGATGATGGCGCCGGAGATCGCAGCAATCTCGAGTCCGCCGACCGCGCACAGCACGCGCTCGGGCAAGCTGTCCGCCGCAAGTCCACGCCGCCCCAGCGCCGCGTCGATGACGCGCGCCTTGTGCGCACGGCCCGCCGCATCGATCCCGGTGCCGTGGCCTGCAATCGCCTCCGCCGTCACTTGCAGCAGCGCGGCGGCAATGGCGGCGGCGCTGGTGGTGTTGCCGATGCCCATCTCGCCGAGGATGAGAAGATCGGGCCTGCTTGCGGCCGCGCGCGCAACCGCGCGCCCGCCGCAGTCGAAAGCAACGGCAAGCTCGGCCGCTTCGAGTGCGTCTTCGCGGCTGAAATCGCGGGTGCCGCGGCGCGGCTTGTCGGTGACGACGCCATTCATCGGCGCTTCCGCCAGCGTACCGGCATCGACGATCTCGAGCCGCGAGCCGAGCTCGCGCGCCAGCACGGAGATCGCCGCGCCTCCGGCGCAGAAATTCGCCATCATCGCGATGGTCACCTCCTGCGGATAGGCGGAGACGCCCTGCGCGACGATGCCATGGTCGGCGGCAAACACCGTGATCGGCACATGTGCCGCACGCGGCCGCTCGGTATGCTGCAGGCCGGCCAGCTCGATCGCCAGGGTCTCCAGCCGTCCCAGCGCGCCGGTCGGCTTTGTCAACCGATCCTGCCGCGCGCGGGCGGCTTCACGATGATGCGCGGAGGAGGCGGGACAGTCTTCGTAAACCCAGCCGGGCAGGCATTTGTCGTGCATTGGCTCGCTCACACCGATCTGCGCTTCAAGATATAGCTGTCCATGATCCAGCCGTGCCGCTCCCGCGCGGCGCGCCGCTCGGCGATGATCGTCGCGCCGACATCGGCGAGCGCGCCCGACAGGACGATCTGATCGGGCATGCCGAGATAGGCGCCCCACCAGATGTGAATGTCCTTTGGCTCGAGCACCTCGAACGCCGTGCCGCCGTCGAGCATCACCACCACGGTGTCGACACCGGCGGGCCAGCCGCCATCGCGCAGGCGCCGGCCGGTCGTGACCAGAAACGGCGCGCCGATCTCGTTGAGCGGCAGCGCATGCGCCGCGCACAGCGCCTGGATCGCGGTGATGCCCGGGATCACCTCGAGCTGCGGCAGCGGATCGAGCCGTCGCGCAATCCGCAGGCTCGAATCATACAGCGAGGGATCGCCCCAGATCAGCAGCGCCACCCGCCCTTCCCTGCCGAGATGCTGCCCGATCTCGCGCGACCAGATCGCGGCAATGGCATCGTGCCAGTCGTCGACGCCGGACCGATAGTTCTCGCGCGCGTTGTCGCGCACCGGCAGGTCGAACTCGACCACCCGCGTCGCCTCGTTGGTCAGCACGTCGGCGCAGATCTGTCGCCGGAGATCGGCCAGATCGGATTTCTCCTCGCCCTTGCGCGGGATCAGGATGAGGTCGGCGGCATTGATCGCATCGACCGCCTTGCGGGTGAGATGCGCGGGATCGCCGCAGCCGATGCCGATCAGGGACAGCGTCAGCGTCATGGCTCTTCGGCCGCGAGCGAGCCGAACAGGATGATGGCGGTTGCCGTGATGCTCTCTGCGCCAAGCTGCCCGGCAAGCGCCGCGATCGTGGTGCGGACAAAACGCTGGTCGGCGTGGCCGACGGATTCGGCCAGCAGCGCCGGCGTATCCGCCGGCAGGCCATGCTCGATCAGCCTGGCGGCAAGCGCCGGAAAGGTTCGCTTGCCCATGTAGACGGCGGTGGTCGAATGCGGATCGGCCAGCGCCGCCCAGTTGAGATCGTCGGGCAGCTCGCCGCGCACGTCGGCACCGGTGATGAACTGCACGCGGCGCGCGGTGTGCCGCCGGGTCAGCGGAATGCCGGCAACGGCGGCCGCCGCGCAAGCCGCGGTGACGCCGGGAATGATCTCGTAGGCGATGCCGGCGGTGCGCAGCACCTCGATCTCCTCCTCGAGCCGGCCGAAGATGCCGCAATCGCCGGACTTCAGCCGCACCACGGCAGCGCCCGTTGCGGCATAGTCGACCAGCAGGCGGCTGACATGCTCCTGCTTCGCCGACGGCCGCCCTGCGCGCTTTCCGACAGAAACGAGCCGCGCGCCCGCGCGGCCATGATGCAGAATGTCGCCGGAGGCGAGGTCGTCATAGAGCACGACGTCGGCCGCCTTGAGCCGCGCGGCGGCTTTCAGCGTCAGCAGCTCGGGATCGCCGGGACCTGCCGAGACAAAGGATACAAAACCGCTCACCTGTCCTCCGCGATGAGATGAAAGAATGTGCCCGACACCTTGCCCCGTCGCGAGCCGGTCTCGACGACATCGGTCCCATTGGCGTCGCGGACGCTCGCAAGTGCCGCATCGGGCTGGGCGAGAATGGTCGCATAGTGAAATTCGTGGCCGCGCAGCTGCGCGCCGGCGCCGTAGCCCGGCATCGGCGATGTCAGCGCAGCCTTGCGATAGCCGAGATGCATCTTGCGCCTGGCAAAGCTGGTTTCGAGACCGAGCAGGCCTGTCATGGCGTGGCGCCTCTCCTCCTTGTCGACGAGTCCCGCGCCGAGCACCATATAGCCCCCGCATTCGCCATGCACGGCGCGAGTCTCCGCGAAGGCGCGCAGGCGCTTGCTGAAATTGCCGTTCGCCGCCAGCCGGCCGGCATGCAATTCCGGATAGCCGCCGGGCAGCCAGGCGACATCGGCGCCTTCATCGGGCCCCTCATCGGCGAGCGGCGAGAACGGCATGATCTCCGCGCCCGCCGCGCGCCAGCCTTCGAGGATATGCGGATAGATGAAGGAGAACGCCGCATCGCGCGCCAGCGCGATGCGCTGCCCCGGCGGCGTGATACGCCGCTCGCGGGATGCGTCGAGCTTGGCAAGACCTGCCGCGCCCTCGGCCAGCTTAAGCAGCGCATCGAGATCAACCCGCTCTGCCACCAATCGCGCCGCCTCACCGATCAAATCGTTGAGACGGTGCAGCTCCTCCGCCTGCACCAGCCCCAGATGCCGCTCCGGCAACGCAATCGGCGCATGCCGCGGCAGCGCGCCGAACACCGGAATGTTCACGCCTGCCATCGCGCGGCGGATCAGGTCCTCATGGCGCGGGCTCGCGACGCGATTGAGCACGACGCCCGCGACGCGTACGCCCGGCCGGAAATCGCGCAAGCCCGCGGCGACGGCAGCGGCCGTCTGCGCCTGCCCCGCCGGATCGAGCACGAGCAGCACCGGCCAGTCCATCAACTCCGCGATATCCGCGCTGGCGCCGGTGCCGGAGCGTCCCGGCGTCGCGACGCCGTCGAACAGGCCCATCGAACCTTCGGCGAGCACGAGATCCGCGTCCTGCCCGCGCGCAACCAGCGCCGCGATGGTCTCGCGCGGCATCGCCCAGCTGTCGATATTGACGGAGGTCCGGCCGGTCGCGGCCGCATGGAACGCGGGATCGATATAATCAGGCCCGCTCTTGAAACATTGCACGGCAAGCCCGCGATCGCGATAGGCGCGCGCCAGCGCCAGCGTCAACGTGGTCTTGCCGGTGCCGGAGGCCGGCGCCGAGATGAGAAGCGCGCGCGGCATCACGTCGTCTCCGGAAAGCGCGGCGCGGTACCGATCGGACGATAGCGGCGGTCGTAATCGGCGGCATAGAGCCTGCTCTCGGCAAACTCATCCGCGCCGATGGTGCGGCCGACCAGGATGATCGCGGTGCGCTCGAGCTGTTCGCCAAGCGCCGCATCGAGCGTGCCAAGCGTGGCGCGCAGGATTTTTTCGTCCGGCCAGCTCGCGCGCCAGACCACGGCGACCGGGCAGTCCGCGCCATAATGCGGCATGAGCTCGGCGATCACCTTGTCCAGCACATGCACGGAAAGATGGATCGCGAGCACTGCGCCGGTTGCGGCGAATGCCGCCAGCCTTTCGCCCTCCGGCATCGCGCTCGCCCGCCCCGAGCTGCGCGTCAGCACCACCGATTGCGCGAGGCCGGGCAAAGTCAGCTCGGCCTGCAGCGCCGCGGCCGCCGCGGCAAAGGACGGCACGCCGGGCGTGACGGTGAAGGGAATGCCGAGCTCGCGCAGCCGGCGCAGCTGTTCTCCCATCGCCGACCACACGGAGAGATCGCCGGAATGCAGCCGCGCGATGTCCTGGCCTTGCGCATGCGCGGCCCTCATCTCATCGATGATCGCATCAAGCGACAGCGGCGCGGTGTTGACGATGCGCGCGCCTTCAGGGCAATGCGCCAGGATCTCCTGGGGCACCAGCGACCCGGCGTAAAGGCAGACCGGGCAAGCTGCAATGAGGTCGCGTCCGCGCAGCGTGATCAGGTCGGGCGCGCCGGGACCGGCGCCGATGAAATGCACCGTCATGCACCCGCTCCCTTCACGGCGCTCCATTGCACCACGGCGCGCGATGCATCCCAGGACCGGAAGCCGCCAAGCGGCGCCGCATGGGCGATCTCGATCCGCATCAGCATGCCGTCATGCCGGCTCTGCAAGTCCGTGAGCAGCGCCTCGGTCTCCAGCGTCACCGCATGCGCGACGATGCGCGCGCCATGCGGCAGCAGCGACCAAGCATGCGCGAACATCGCAGCGTCCAGCCCGCCGCCGAAAAACACCGTATCGGGCTTGTCCAGCCCGGCCAGCACGTCGGGCGCGCGGCCTGCAATGACCTTGATCCGGTGTGCAAGCCCGAATGCGCCGGCATTGCCACGGATGTTCGCGACGCGATCCTCGCGCGCCTCGATCGCGATCGCGCGTCCGCCCGCCAGCGCCCATTCGACCGAGATCGAGCCGGAGCCCGCGCCGACGTCCCACAGCACCTCGTTCGGCCGCGGCGCCAGCGCGGAGAGCGCAAGCGCGCGCATCGGACGCTTGCTGATCTGGCCGTCATGGATGAAGAGATCGTCCGGCAGACCGGAGCAGCGCGGCAGGCCGGCCGCGCCTTCGGCTTGCAGCGCGATCGCGAGCGGGCTCGGCGCGGAAGCATCGACATAGTCGCCTGCCCTGCGCTCGACGATGCTCTCGCGCGGGCCGCCGAGCGCCGACATCGCCCACAGGCGCGACAAGCCCCAGCCGCGCGCGGTGAGCCAGCCCGCAAGGTCGGCCGCGGCCTTGCCGTCGCGCACCAGGCAGATGATGCGTGCGCCGCGGGCGAGCAGCGGAACCAGCCGCTCGAATGGCGCCGCATGCAGCGCGACACAGAGCGTCTCCTCCAGCGCCCAGCCGAGCCGCGCGGCGACGAGCGAGAATGTGGATAATGCGGGATACGCAATCCACTCCTCCCGCGACAGTTTCGCGGCGAGCGCGGAGCCCGCGCCATGCCAGAACGGATCGCCCGAGGCGAGCACCACCGTCGGCCGTCCCCGACACGCCAGCACGGGCGCGATGTCGAACGGCACCGGCCAGGCCCTTCCGCGAGCAGCCGCATCGGCAAGCGCCAGATGCCGCTCGCCGCCGAACACGATCTCGGCTTTCGCAAGCGCCTTTCGACTTGCGTCCGACAGCCCCGAGAGGCCATCTTCGCCGATGCCGACGATGGTCAACCAGGGAAGAGCTGAAGGTTCACTCATGACGCGCGCACTCATTCTGGGCGGAACGGGCGACGCCAACAGGCTCGCCGACGCTCTCGCGCGCGCGAAGATCGACGCGATCTATTCCTATGCGGGCCGCACCAGAATTCCGCTGCCTCACGCGCTGCCGACCCGCATCGGCGGCTTCGGCGGCGCGGCGGGGCTCGCCGAGTTCATCCGCAGCGAAGCCATCACGCATGTGATCGACGCCACCCATCCCTTCGCCGCCGAGATGAGCCGCCATGCGGTCGAAGCCTGCACTGCGACGACCACGCCGCTGCTCGCACTCAAGCGAGCGCCATGGACGCGCACGACGGAGGATCGCTGGATCGAGGTCGCCGACATCGCTGCCGCCGTGGCGGCGCTGCCCGATGCGCCGACGCGGGTGTTCCTTGCCATCGGCCGGCAGCATCTGGCGCCGTTCGCCGCCAAGCCGCAGCATGCTTATACGCTGCGTTTTGTCGATGAGCCCGACGGCACGCTGCCTTTGCCCGATGCCGAGATCATCGTCTCGCGCGGTCCCTTCACGCTCGAAGACGACCGTGCGCTGATGCAGACGCGCGACATCGCATGGCTGGTTGCCCGCAACGCCGGTGGCCTTGGTGCGCGCGCCAAGATCGACGCCGCGCGGGAACTCGGCCTTCCCGTCATCATGATCGCGCGCCCCGAACTGCCCGAACGTCCGCGGGTCGCGCATGTCGAGGATGTGCTGGCGTGGCTCCATCATGACGCGCGCCTCGGGGCATAGACCCAGCGGCCGACGCGGCGTGTCGCCGAATTGCCGATGATCACCAATGTCGCCATGTCGGCCATGTCCGGGCGGGCGTCGTTCAGCGGCACTGTCTCGATGCGCTCCTTCGGCGTGGTCACCGCGTGGGCAAAGATGGCGAGCCGCTCGCCGCAGCCGGCCTCGCGCAGCACGTCGAGCGCGCGCGCAAAGCCTTCCGGCCGGCTCGCCGAGCGCGGATTATAGAGTGCGATGGAAAAATCGGCCTCCGCCGCCAGCCGCAGTCGCTTCTCGATCAATTGCCATGGCTTGAGATTGTCGGAGAGATTGATGGCGCAGAAATCGTGACCGAGCGGCGCGCCTGCGCGCGCGGCTGCCGCCAGCATCGCGGTGACGCCGGGCAGCACGCGGATCGTGACGTCGCGGCATTCGGGCGAGGCTTCCAGCGCCTCGAATACGGCTGATGCCATGGCAAACACGCCGGGATCGCCGGAGGAAACGAGAACGACGCTGCGCCCTTCGGCCGCCAGCTTCAACGCTTCGCGCGCGCGGTCGAGCTCCATGCGGTTGTCGGACGGATGCAGTCGCAAGCCCTCGCGCGCGGGCACCCGGGCGACGTAGGGCGCGTAGCCCAGCACGTCGGTCGCCTCCGCCAGTGCAACCGAGACTTCCGGCGTGATCAGCGCCGAATCGCCCGGCCCAAGCCCCGCGATGGCCAGCCGACCCGTCATTCGCAAAACTCCCGCCGCCGTCCGCGGCCATGCACCAGCACGATCGCGAAATAGGGACAATCGGTCGGCTCGATCTCGCTCAGCCGCGCGACGCGCTCGCCCGGCATGGTGCCGCGCTCGATCAGCCAGGCCTGGTCGAGCCGGCCGGCCGCCTCAAGCGCCCGGCGGATCTTTGCGAGGTTGCGCCCGGTCTTCATGATGACGAGCGCATCCGCGTTGTTGACGCGGCGATTGAGCTCCTCCTCGGGCAGCGTGCCCATCAACACCGTCATCACGTCGTCGCCGAGCGCGATCGGCTGTCCCACGACATTCCAGCAGCCGGCCATGCCGGGAATGCCGGCGATCACATCGACCTTGGCGCGGCCCTGCAGCCGGGAATAGAGATGCATGAAGGAGCCATAGAAGAAGGGATCGCCTTCGCAGAGCACGACGATGTCATCTTCGCGCGCAAGCCGTTCGAGGCGGTCGGCCCATTGGTCATAGAAATCGGCGAGCAGGCGGACATATTCGTCGCTGTCGAAGGCAAGCTCGGTGGTCACGGGGTATTCCATCGGATACTCAGAGACGTCGCGCGAAACAATTCCCTCGACGATGCGGCGCGCCTGGCCGGGCCGGCCCTTCTTGCGGAAATAAGCGATCTGGGTGGCGGCGCGAATCTCGCGATCGGCGCGTACGCTCATCAGATCGGGATCGCCGGGCCCCAGCCCGCAGCAGATGATGCGCCCCATGATCATTCGCTCCTGCTTGCAAGCGCGTTCACGGCGGCCACCGTGATCGCGGACCCGCCGAGCCGTCCCTCGACGGTGAGCGCCGGTACAGGCGGCGCCGCCATCAATGCCGCCTTGGCTTCCGCGGCGCCGACAAAGCCGACCGGGCAGCCGATGATCGCCGCCGGTCGCGGGCAGTCCTGATGTTCCAACATGTTCAACAGATGAAACAGCGCGGTCGGCGCATTGCCGATCGCAACCACCGCGCCGGAAAGATGCGGCCGCCATAATTCCAGCGCCGCGGCCGAGCGCGTGTTGCGCATGGATTGCGCGAGACCGGGCACGGCGGGATCGTCGAGCGTGCAGATCACCGCATTGTTCCGCGGCAGGCGTGCGCGTGTGATGCCCTCGGAGACCATGCGCGCATCGCACAGGATCGGCGCGCCGGCGGCGAGCGCCTCGCGCGCGGCGCGCGCCATGCCTGGCGTAAAGCGGATGAAACGTTCCAGGCCGACCATGCCGGCGGCATGGATCATGCGCACCACCACCGGCTCCTCGTCAGCCGGGAAGCGCGCCAGGTCAGCCTCGGCGCGGATGGTCGCGAAGGATGTCCGGTAGATGGCCGCGCCATCGGTCTCATAAACATGCGGCATCAGCGCGTCTCCAGCACCGCACGCGGATCGGCCACAATGCCCGCGCGGCTCACGCCGCGCTGCGCCGCCGCATCGCGCGTCGTGCCGTCGCGGATGATGTCAAAGCCGTCGACGGTGGCGACCAGCGTGACGTCGGCCCTGCCGGGATGCGCGCAACCCTTGGCGCAGCCGGAGACATGCAGTCGGGCTGCCGGTGGCAGATGCGGCGCCAACGCGGCCGCGAGCCCCCGCGTCTCGGCATGAGCGGCATCGCATCCGGGCGCACCGGTGCAGGCGGCGATGCGCAGCAGCGGATCGCCGGCGCGAGCCACGATGCCGTCATGCGCGGGCATCTCGCGCAGGCCTTCGAGCAGCATCATGCGCCACGGTGTCATGCGCAGGTGGGCCGCGCGCTCGCTCAAGGATTTCAGTGTCGCGCTCTGCAATTGTCCGAAGGCGATCCCGACCAGCGCGCCGTCCGCGCACACACCGGGGACCGGCGGCGACAAGGCCGGTGCCGGCACAGCGTTGCCGGCCAGCGCGTCCGGCAATTTCGCCCCGCGGCCGATATGCGCCGCCATGCGCCCGCGCCCGCCGCTCGCGCCGCCGGATGCCAGAAACCATCGCGCCAATGCCAGCGCGAGATCGATTGCATCCGTGCGTGTTACGGCGCGCCCATGCCGCACGCCGTCCGCGCGCAGCATCAGGCCACCATCCGCGCTGCGTTCGATGCGGATGTCGGCCGAGGCCTGCGCCAGCAGGCGCGTCTCGCCGCAGTCGACCGCAAAGCCGAACTTGGCCGGCAGGCCAAGGGCGCGCGCGCCCAGCGCCCGCTCGAGCGCGATCGCGAGTGCTTGGGTGTCGTCGCCGTCACGCCAGAATGGGGCAACGAGGATGTTGCGCTCGGTCTCGACATCGGCATCCGCATCGACAAGCGAGAGCTCCGCCAGCGCCGCGAGCAGTGCCTCATGGCCGTCGGCGCGCAGGCCACGGATCTGCAGATTGGCGCGGCCGGTCAGATCGATCAGCCCGTTGCCATAACGCTCTGCCAGTTCGGCTATGGCAACGGCGTGAGTGGCCGACAGCCGCCCGCCCCGCGGGCGGATGCGCGCAACCAGCCCGTCGCCCGATTGCATCGGACGATGGGCGCTGGGGCACCAGCCTTTGATCGCGACTGCGGTCATGACGCCTTCCGCAGCGAAATGGCGATCGAGTTGCGCCGCGTGATCCAGAGCGCGGCATCGTGCAGGCGACCGAAGCAATCCTCGATCGCCGCCAGCGCGAGCGGGTTTTCGCGGGCAAGAAAGGCTCGCACCTCGTCATTGCCGAGCGTCGCATCGTAATACAGATCGAACAGATGCGCCGGCACGGCGTCGGCGAGATGCGCAAACGCCGCCATATGCTCCAGCGTCGCCGCGATCTCGGCGCCGCCGCGGAAGCCGTGTCGCATCATGCCGGCGATCCACGCAGGATTGGCGGCGCGCGAGCGCACCACGCGCGAAATCTCCTCCGGCAGCGTGCGCGCCTGCGGCGCGTCCGGCCGGGTCGCGTCGAGATGATAGAGCGCCGGCGGGGTCGCGCCGAGATGAGCCGCGGCGGCCGCAGGTCCCGCTTCATGCGCGGGATAATCGGCGGCGAGCAGCAGATCCGTCTCCGGCAGGTCCTGAACGTGCACGAAAGCGTCGGCGCTCCTGAGCCGCGCTTCGATGCCGGCACGGTCCGGCGTCATCTCGCCACCTGCTGCGACCGACCAGGACGACGCGGCAAGCCAGGCTTCGCCGGCAGCATCGCGCGCCGCGCGCGTCAATGCATCGCGTGCGGCAAACCCTCCGACACCATACTGCCCGGGCCGCGGACCGAAAACGCGGGCGCCACGCTGAGCGTATGGGTTCTCCTCGCCCTCGAAATCGCGTGCGGCCAATGCGCCGGACGCCGCCTCGAACAGCTGCGCCAGATTGCCGAAGACATCGCGGAACAGGCCGGAGATGCGCAAGGTCACATCGATGCGCGGCCGGCCGAGCTGGGCCAGCGGGATGATTTCGTAGCCGGTGACGCGACCGCTTGCCTCATCCCAGCGCGGCGCGACGCCCGCAAGCTGCAGCGCCATGGCAAATTCCTCGCCCGCGGTGCGCATGGTTGCGGAGCCCCAGAGATCGACCAGCAGGCCCTTCGGCCAATCGCCGTGGTCCTGCAGATGCCGCCGCAGCAGCTCCTCGGCCAGTTTGATGCCTTGTGCATGCGCGGCGCGGCTTGGCACCGCGCGCGGATCGACGGCGAACAGATTGCGGCCGGTCGGCAGCACGTCGCGCCGCCCGCGGAACGGCGAGCCCGCTGGCCCCGGTGCCACCCGTTTGCCTTCGAGCGCATCGATGAGCGCGCCCCGCTCCGCCTCGCCGCATTGGCCGCGGCCGAACACGTGCAGCCCGTCGCCGAACTGGCTCTCTTTCAGATCGCAGACGAAACGGTCGATGCGCAGAATTGCCTCTGCAGCCGACGCAGAGGCGTCGAGCCCGAGGTCCTGCTCAACGCCGGCGGAGCGCGCCTCGTCGCGGATGGCCGCCACGAGACGGCCGCGCCGCGCCGGATCGAGCCCGTCGGCGGTCGAATATTCGTCCAGCAATTGCTCGAGGCGCACCAGATTGCCGGGCAAGCGGCTTGCCGCCAGCGGCGGCGGCAGATGCCCGATGGTCACGGCGGACAAGCGCCGCTTGGCCTGCGCCGCCTCGCCGGGATCATTGACGATGAAGGGATAGATGATGGGACAAGCGCTGACCAGCGCTTCGGGCCAGCACGCATCCGACAGCGCGACCGACTTGCCCGGCAGCCATTCCAGCGTGCCGTGCGCTCCCATATGGATCATCGCGTGAATGCCCTGACCGCGGAGCCAGAGATAGAAGGCGACATAGGCGTGGCGGGGAATGCGCGCGAGATCGTGATAGTCGGCGTCGCGGTGTGCTGCCTCGCCACGCTCCGGCTGCACGGCGACGATGGCATGACCGCGCCTGACTGCAGTGAAATGGAAATGGCCGCCGGCGGCCTGCGGATCGTCCTCCGGCGCGCCCCAGGCGCCGGCGAGATCGTTCTGCAGCTCGCGCGGCAGCGTGGCGAGCGTCGCGCGATACGCGGCAACGCTCCAGCTCAATGTTTCCTTCTGCAGCGCCGGCGCGAGCGGGCCGCTCACGTGCACATCGAAGCCGCTTGCGCCGAGGTCCGACAGCAGCGCCTCGGTCGAGGCCAGCGCATCGAGTCCCACCGCATGCGCGATCTGGTGCGGCCGGCCGGGATAGCTGGAGAGGACGATGCCAAGCCGCTTGTCGCGGTTGGGCAGCATCGCAAGGCGTGACCACGCCACCACGCGATCGATCACCGCATTGACGCGCGCCTCGTCCGGCTGATGCGCGGCAAGCGGGGCTTGCAGCTCGTCATCGCGCGCGCGGACCTGCTTGAAGCTGACGACGCCCGCGAAGATGCGGCCATCGACCTCCGGCAGCACCACATGCATGGCGAGGTCGGCAGCCGACAGCCCGCGCAGCGATGCCGCCCAGTCCTCGCGCCGCGCCGTCGAGAGCGCGACCTGGAACACCGGGCAGGAGGCGACATCGAACGGCGTCGTGCCGTCATCACCGATCGCCGAGAAGGCGGTGGCATTGATGATGGCGGCAGGCGGCCGTTCGGCAAAATGGCGCGTCAGCCAGCCGGCGACGCCCTTGCTCTTCAGCGAGGGCACAAAGGCGCCATAGGCATCGAAACCCTTTTGCCGGAGCGCCGTGATCAGCGCATCGACCGGCGCGGTATCGGCCGCGGTGACATAGGCGCGATAGAAGCTGACCAACGCATGCGGCCGGCCGTCGGCCTGCGGCAGCGACACCAGCACGCCGCGCGCGGGATCGTAGAAGCCCATGTCCGGAACGGTCAGCTCGCCCAGCACGGGCCCCGCATACAGCCCCGAGGCCAGCGCGAGCTGCGCGATCGCAGCCTGTGCGGCCACAGCGCCGCCGGTGTCGCACAAGGCCTTCAATTGCCGCAATGTCGAATGTGGCAGGGTCGAGAGCTCGTCGAGCCTCGGATCATCGCGGCCGTCGGCCGGCAGCACGGCAAGTGCGATGCCGCGCTGTCTCGCCAGTTCGTGCAAGGCGGCGAGGCCGTAGGCCCAATAGGATTCTCCGCCGATCAGCCGCACCAGCACGCCGCGGGCGTGGGCGAGCGTGCGCTCGATATAGGTATCGACCGAGAGCGGATGTTTCAGGCTGGCGAGATTGGCGAGCCGCAGGCTCGGCAGGCTGTTCCGCCCACGCCGCCAGCCCGCAGCGAACGCCGCAAGGTCGCTGTCGGAGAACGAGAGCATGACGAGATCGGCCGCATCCTGTGCGAGATCGACAGGTACGGCAGTCTCCTCAAGCCCATGGCTCTCGCGAAAGACGACGTGCATCGTTCAAATACCAAGCCCCGCTCTGATCGCGGCCTCGTCGATATCGCCCTGCTCGCCGATCAGCACCAGCTTCGAGATACGCGGGCTCGCGCCCCAAGGCCGGTCGAACTGGTGGCGTACCCGCTCGCCGACCGCCTGCAGCAAAAGCCGCATCGGCTTGCCGGCGACCGCGAGATAGCCCTTCGCGCGCAGCACGTTCTGCTCGCGCGCGAGCCGGCCCACGGCGCGGGCCAGCGCATCGATGTCGGTGATTTCAGGGAGCTCGACCACGACCGAGGCGAAATCATCATGCTCGTGATCCTCCTCGCCGTCATGATGCGAGGGCCGCGCGGCGAGATCGTCCTCGGCGGCGGCGTTGAGCCCGAGAATGAGCTGCGGATCGATGGCCCCGTCGGTCACCGCCAGCATCGGCAACGGCCGCGGCGCTTCCGCCGCGATCACCTGTCTTGCCGCGGCAACGCCGGCCTCGCCGGCAAGGTCCGCCTTGGTGAGCAGCACGATATCCGCGCAGGCGATCTGGTCCTCGAACACCTCCGACAGCGGCGTCTCGTGATCGAGGCTTTCATCCGCCGCGCGTTGCGCGTCGACCGCGGCCGGATCCGGCGCAAAACGTCCCGCCGCGACGGCTTCGGCGTCCGCAAGCGCGATGACGCCGTCGACCGTGATGCGCGACTTGATCTCCGGCCAGTCGAACGCCTTCAGGAGCGGCTTCGGCAGCGCCAGGCCCGAGGTCTCGATCAGGATGTGATCGGGCGGTACGCTCCGTGCAAGCAGGCTCTGCATGGTCGGGATGAACTCGTCGGCGACCGTGCAGCAGATGCAGCCATTGGCAAGCTCGACGATGTTCTCCGCGGGACAATTGGCATCCGCGCAGGATTTCAGGATCTCGCCATCGACGCCCTCGCTGCCGAACTCGTTGACCAGCACGGCAAGCTTCTTGCCGTTCGCGTTGCTCATGAGGTGGCGGATCAGCGTGGTCTTGCCCGAACCGAGAAAGCCGGTGATGACGGTGACGGGGATTTTCGCAAGCGAGGTCATTCGGCGGCCTCCGGCAAAGCGACGACAGGGGGAATGCGGGCAAGCGACTGCTTGCGGAAGATCTCGGGACGCGCGCGCCAGGGCACGAGCCCGTCGGGCGCTGCCGCATAGGCCGCGGCCCCCGCGACGACGTCGCGCGCATTGTCCTGCGAGAGCCGGCCATAGACGTAAGCCCAGCGGCCCGGCGCGCTCAGCGCGACCGAGCAGCCCTGGCTGCAGGCGGAGAGGCATTCGACCGGCACCAGATTGACACCCTCGGGCACGCCAACCTCGACAATGGCGTCGCGCAACCGCGCGCCCGGCGGCTTCTCGCCTTCGGGGACGGTTTGACCTGCGCGGCAGGTGATGCAGACATGAAGCGTGACCGCCATTTCGCCTTCCTTACTTGATGTCGGCGGAGGCGATGAGGCAGACGAACCGGGAGCACACGGTTCGTTCCCCGTCGCGGAACACCCCGTCCGCCGGTCGTCCAAAACAAGTGCTGGCAGGTCTCCCGGCTTGCGGAGCAGGACCCTTCAACGGTCCACCGATCCCCGCCTTCCCGATCCTCTCCCGTCAAAGGAAGAAGAGAATCAGTGGCGCGTGGGGATCTCTCCGGTCACGGTCGCGGGGGCGGCTGCTTTTCGGGCGATTTCGGCCCTATCGCATTCCCTCTTCGCCTGTCATAGGACAGGAACCAGCACGCGCGACAATTCGCCCAAGCGTGCCACTTGTCAAGCCGAAGGAGTGAACCATGGCTCCCGATCATGATCTGGCCGCGGATGCCGACGATGCGACCTCGGGCGCACGCCACGCCGAAAAGATGGCCAAGAAGAAAGCCGCGCGCGATCGCATCATGGCCGAGAAGAGCGGCGAGAAGGGCCTGATCATCGTCCACACCGGCACCGGCAAGGGAAAATCCTCCTCCGCCTTCGGCATGGTCATGCGCTGTGTCGCGCATGGTTTTCCATGCGCCGTGGTGCAGTTCATCAAGGGCGCCTGGGATACCGGCGAGCGGCGGCTGCTGACCGGCCATTTCGGCGAGCTCTGCCAGTTCTACGCCATGGGCGAAGGCTTCACCTGGGAGACGCAGGACCGCGCCCGCGACGTTGCCGCCGCCAAGGCCGGCTGGGAGAAGGCGAAGGAGCTGATCAGCGATGCACGCCTGCGCATGGTCGTGCTCGACGAGATCAACATCGCGCTGCGCTACGACTATCTCGACATCAACGAGGTCGTGGAGTTCCTGCGGGAGTCGAAGCCGCCCCTGACGCATGTGGTGCTCACGGGACGCAATGCCAAACAGGAGCTGATGGACCTCGCCGATCTCGTCACCGAGATGACGCTGGTCAAACACCCGTTCCGCTCCGGCATCAAGGCCCAGCCGGGTGTGGAATTCTGACGCGACGTCGAGGTTTCCCATGGCGCGCGCATTGATGATCCAGGGAGCGGGCTCCGACGTCGGCAAATCGCTCGTCGTCGCGGGTCTTGCGCGCGTTGCGACGCGGCGGGGCCATCGCGTGCGTCCATTCAAGCCGCAGAACATGTCGAACAATGCGGCCGTCACCTGCGATGGCGGCGAGATCGGCCGCGCACAAGCCTTGCAGGCGCTGGCGGCGGGAATAGAGCCGCATAGCGACATGAACCCGGTCCTGCTCAAGCCGGAGACCGATGTCGGCGCACAGGTCGTGGTGCAGGGCCGCCGCGTCGCCACCGCGCGTGCGCGCGACTACGCCAAGCTGAAGCCGTCGCTGATGCCGGCGGTGCTGGAAAGCTTCGCGCGCCTGAAGGCCCAGGCCGACCTGGTGCTGGTCGAGGGCGCCGGCAGCCCGGCGGAGGTCAACCTGCGCGCCAACGACATCGCCAATATGGGCTTTGCTCGGCGCGCCGACGTTCCGGTCATCATCGTCGGCGACATCGATCGCGGCGGGGTGATCGCGCAACTGGTCGGCATCAAAAGCGTCGTCGACCCCGACGACGCCGCCATGATCCAGGGCTTCCTCATCAACAAGTTCCGCGGCGATCCGACGCTGTTCGACGACGGCTACAGGCTGATCGAAGCGCGCACCGGCTGGCGCGGCTTCGGCGTGTTGCCGTATTTCCCGCGCGCCGCGGAGCTGCCGGCGGAAGACGCACTCGGGCTGCGTGATGCGCGCAAGCCCGGCCGCTGCAGAATCGCGTTTCTCGCGCTGTCGCGCATCGCCAATTTCGACGATCTCGATCCGCTGAAGCTCGAGCCCGACGTCGATCTGGTGATGGTGCGCCCGGGCGAGGCCATTCCGGGCGATGCGAGGCTGGTGATCCTGCCCGGCGCGAAGTCGACGCGCGGCGATCTCGATTTCCTGCGCGCGCAGGGCTGGGACATCGATCTTGTCGCGCATCGTCGCCGCGGCGGCCATGTGCTCGGCATTTGCGGCGGCTACCAGATGCTGGGAAAAAGCGTGACCGACCCCGAGGGCATCGAGGGACCGGCCGGCGAAACGCCGGGGCTGGGGCTGCTCGATGTCGCAACGGTCATGACGCCGGAAAAGGCGCTGACGCGGGTCCATGCCGTCCATGCCGCGACGAAGGCGGCGCTCGACGCCTACGAGATTCACATCGGCCGCACCGAGGGCGCCGACCGCGCGCGCCCGTTTTCCTTTGTCGATGGGCAGGGAGAAGGCGCCGTCTCTGCCGACGGTCTCGTGCACGGCACCTATCTGCACGGCCTCTTCACGTCCGACCTCTTCCGCCGCGCCTTTCTCGCGCGGCTCGGCGTGGCGGCGTCGAACGAGCACTATCGCGCCAGGATCGAAAGCGCGCTCGACGCGCTCGCCGATCACATCGAGACGCATCTCGACGTGGATGGGTTGCTGCGGCTGGCGCGGTAGCATTTTTTCTTCATCCTCCCCTGGAGGGGGAGGATCGCTCGCATGCAATGCGAGCGAGGTGGGGTGAAGCCACGCAGATGGCCTCAACGGTGAATTCGAACAACCGCCATCGACGGATTGACCTTGCCGATGCACTGCCACCCCATCCCGCCCGCCCCGACGACGCTCCGCATCGCCGGTGTGGGCGACCTTCCCCCTCCAGGGGAAGGTGGCGATGCGGCGCCTGTTCGCCTTGACGTGGAACGCGCTACCCCGCCAGCGCCGCAGCCAGCCGCTGCCATTCCGTCTCATTGCCCGGCAGTCCGAGGCGCAGCCAGGAGGGCCGGTCCTTGAACACGCGCGACCAGATTTGCGCGCGCGCGAGGCGTTCCTGCGCGAGCACGCCGTCGCCGGCCTCATAGAGGCGGAACAGCGGCGTGCCGCCGATCAGCTCCCATCCGGCCTGCCGCGCCAGCCCATCCAGCCGCGCCGCGTCGCGGAACAGGCGGGCGCGCGTTTCGCTCGCCCAGATGCGATCGGAGAGCGCGGCGCGGCCGATCGCGATGGCCACCCCCGAGACCGGCCACGGCCCTGACAGGCTTGCGAACGCGGCGATATCGGCCTCGCCGCCCAGCACGAAGCCGAGCCTGATGCCCGCAAGCCCGTAGAATTTGCCGAACGAGCGCAGGACCAGAAGCCCCGGTCGCCCGGCCCGCGGGGCCAGCGACAGTTCGGGCGTGGCATCCGCAAAGCTCTCATCGACGACGAGCCGGCCGACCCGCGATGCCAGCGCCAGCAGCGCGTTCGGATCATGACGCTGTCCGTCCGGATTGTTCGGATTGACGATGACGGCCAGATCGGCGCCCGCGAGGGCATCGAGATCCGAGACGCCTTCGATGGCCCAGCCCGCGCTGCGCAGCACATGGCCGAACTCGCCATAGGTGGGGCTGAGAATCCGCGCGCGGCCTGCCGGCGCGAGAGTCGGCAACAGCTGGATCGCCGCCTGCGCGCCGGCGGTGGCAAGCAACGGGGCGGTGCTGTGATAGGCCTCGCGCGCCGCCTCATGCAGGGTCTCGATCTCGGTGCGCGACGGCAGCGCGTGCCAATGATGCACGGGCAGTTGCGGCACCGGATAAGGCCGCCGGTTGATGCCGGTGGACAGGTCAATCCAGTCGGCAGGCGCGCCGCCAAAGCGCGCGCGCGCGACATCGAGATTTCCGCCGTGATCGATCATGGGCGGAAGCCTTACACCAGCGCGAGGACGATCAGAAGAGCCGCAAACAGCCCCATCGCGCGAACATAGAGCCCGAGCGCCCGCGCCACATCGGAGCCTTCGGGATCGCGGGCGGCTTCGTTCAGCCACGGCTCCTGCGCCAACTCGCCGTTATAGACCCGCGGCCCGCACAGCCGCACCGCAAGCGCGCCTGCGATCGCTGCCTCCGGCCAGCCGGCATTGATGGAGCGATGATGGCGCGCATCGCGCCACATGCAGGCGAACGCGTCGCGCGCGCGCACGGATACAAGCGCGAACAGAAGTCCGGTGAGCCGCGCCGGTACGATATTGGCAACGTCGTCGATGCGGGCGGCGGCCCAGCCGAAGGCTGCGTGCCTAATGTCGCGATGGCCGATCATGGAATCGAGCGTGTTGATCGCCTTGTAGCCGACAATGCCGGGCAGCCCGAACAGCGCGCCCCAAAAGATCGGCGCCACCACGCCATCGGAGCTGTTCTCGGCAAGGCTCTCGATCGCCGCGCGGGCGATGCCGGCTTCGTCGAGCCGGGCCGGATCGCGCCCCACGATCATCGACACCGCATGACGCGCGCCCTCCGCATCGCCTGCCCGCAGGGGCCTTGCCACTGCGGCGACATGTTCGTAGAGCGAGCGCAGCGCGACAAACGGCCACGCCAGGATTCCGACCAGCAGAATCCGCGGCCAACCTGGGTCTATCGCGGCTTGCACCGCGAAAGCGAGCGCGCCTGCAAGCGCAATCACCGCAAGCGCCGCGGCCACACCCGCAAGACGCCGCGTCGCAAAGCCATCGCCGTCCCTGTTCCAACCCCGATCCAGCGCGCCGATCAGCCGGCCGAGCCAGGTCACGGGATGGCCGATGCGCGCATAGAGCGCGCCGGGCCAGCCCACGACACCATCGATGACCAGCGCAACCACCATGGCCGCCGCAAAATCCAATCACACCTCCATCTGTCCGCCCCCTCTGTGCGCGAGAAGAGGCCGTCAGCGCAAGCCTCCGATGCGCCGGCAATAGGCTTTGTCATCGCGCGCAGAATGGATTACTGCGTCAGGTCGAGTGGAGGGGTCATGCCAATCATCCTGATTACCGGCGGGGCGCGGTCAGGCAAGAGCACGCGGGCCGAGGCGCGCGCGCGGGAATTTGCCGGCAAGCCGGTCTATATCGCGACCGCCGAAGGTTTCGATCACGAGATGCGCGAGCGGATCGCAAGACACCAGGCGCGGCGCGGTCAAGAGTGGATCGAGCACGAGACGCCGCTGGAATTGGTCGCGGCGCTGAACGCAACCGACGGCGGCGGCGCGCGGCTGGTCGACTGCCTGACCATCTGGCTGTCCAACCTCATGCATGAGCGGCGCGACTGGGCGAAGGACGCAGGCCGCCTTGCCGAAGCGCTCGAGGCGCAGCACAGCCCGGTGGTGCTGGTGACCAACGAGGTCGGCTCCGGCATCGTGCCCGACAATGCGCTGGCGCGCGAGTTCCGCGATGCCGCGGGGCTGCTCAACCAGATGATCGCGGCCGTCGCCGACGAGGTCGAGCTCGTGGTCGCGGGCCTGCCGATGCGGGTGAAGTAGCGCATGCCGGCCGGAGACGACACGGGGAATGATCTGGCAAGGTCCTTGGCAAAATCCCTGGCAAGGCTCGAAGGCTTGCTGCGCGACCTGCGGATCGCGATCTCGCTCTGCACCCGCCTGCCGGTCGCGCCTTCCGCCGTCGGCGAAGGCGACGTGGCCCGCGCCAGCTGGGCCTTTCCGATCGCAGGCGCGCTGATCGGCCTGATCGCGGGCACGGTCTATTGGCTCGCCGAGCGGCTGCACATCGCGCCAAGCCCGGCAAGCGTGCTGGCGCTCGCCGCCGGCGTCCTTCTCACCGGTGCGATGCATGAGGACGGGCTGGCCGACACCGCCGACGGTTTTGGCGGCGGCAGGACGCGCGAGAAAAAGCTGGAGATCATGCGCGACAGCCGGATCGGCACTTTCGGGGCCTGCGCGCTCGGCCTGTCGCTGCTGTTGCGCTGGAGCGCGCTCGCCGCACTGGATAACACCCGCGCCGTCATGGTCGCGCTGATCGTCGCCCATGGCGCGGCGCGGTCGGTGTTGCCCGCCTTCATGAGCCTGGTCGCGCCGGCGCGCAGCGACGGGCTTTCGAGCGGCGCCGGACAGCCGCCGCCGATCAGCATCGCGGTTGCGCTCGGGCTCGGCATCGTCGCGCTGTCCATCGGCTTTGGCCTCGGCGCGATGCTGACCGGCGTCGGGCTGCTTGCCGCAATCGGCATCCTGCTGGCCCTGCTGGCGCGGCGTCAGATCGGCGGCCAGACCGGCGACGTGCTCGGCGCGCTGGAGCAGACGGCCGAAGCCGCCCTTCTCCTGCTCGCCACCATGTTGTCATGAGCGGACCGTGTCGGGATCGACGACCGATCAATGCCCTTCGGCTTGAATCGGCGGCTTGTGCGCACCCTGCACGCTCTGGCTCAGCGACGACAGCGCGATCTTCAGATCGTCAGCGACCGGGGCCATGCCCTTGACGGCTTCGAAGCTTTCGGTGACGCGCTCGTTCGGTGATTTCCTGAACAACTCGGATAGGCGCGATGCCGGTCCAGGCAGGATGATGGCGGCGATTGCCACCAGGGCGAGGATTGCGGCCCCGATGCCGATCGTGCGGGTTGACATGACATGCTCCTTTGGGCTGGGTTGATAGCTACGCCTTCGTCCCTCGGATAAGCGATCCTTGCCGCGCCCGGAGTCCCCCTGCCGTGATTTGAATCACGCAAGACCGCAGGCATCGCGAGCGCCGGATAGCGCCCGCAACGCCGAAAGCGATAACTAGTTCGTCGCGCTCAGGCGACGCGATCAGGCAACGTCATCGCACCAAGCATGATCAAACCCGCATTCGCTCACACTCGATCTTATGCAAGCCCCTGTATCCGGCCGACTTCATGGCGGGCAGAAATGGTGTCGTCTTGTCATCCATTGTTTCGTCGTGCGCACCGGACGAAACACGTCACCGGGATGTGAGCGGCATTCGGCGACAGACCGCCGGCGCTTCATCAGCCGGAACGGCATAAGCGACGGAACCGATGGCGGAGAAGCCAAGCGCGTCAACACGCGCCTGGACAAGGACGACGCGTTGCGCCTTGCGGTGCCCTCGCCTCTTGCAGGAGAGCGCGACTGCGCGCGCGATTGCCTGTGCTACGGCATCGGCACCGAGGCCGTCGCTTCCTGCGAGATCGCGCGCTGGTCGGTGGTGGCCATCAACGGGTCAGCGTTGCCGAAGCGGGCACGATAGACCGCGAGGTTTTCCATCACCCGCTGCACGTAGTTGCGCGTCTCGGAGAACGGAATGCGCTCGACCCAGTCGACCGGATCGACATTGGGATCGCGCGGATCGCCATAGGCCTTGATCCAGTCGCGCACCCGGCCGCGGCCGGCGTTGTAGCCGGCGAAGGTCATGATGTGCGAGCCCTTGTATTCGGAGAGCAGCGCGCTGAGCTCGGCCTCGCCCATCTGGGTGTTGTAGACGGGATCGGAGACCATGCGGTCCCAGTCATATTCCACGCCGAAGCGCTTTGCGGTGTCGCGCCCGGCTTCCGGGGTGACCTGCATCAGGCCGACGGCATTGGCCGAGGACTTGTCCTTCTGGTTGAAGTCGCTCTCGGTACGGGCGACGGAAAAGGTGACGCTGCGATCGATCGCAGGTCCCACGGCCGCATGCTCGGGGATGCCGATGGTCGGGAACGCGTAAGCGTCCACCGGCAGCCCGCGTCCCAGCGCCGCCTTGCCGAGCTCCAGCATGGCGCGGGCGTCATTGTGGCGGCCGGTGACCTCGGCCACGGCCGACAGCGTCGCGACATCATTGGAGTCCTCGCCGAGATCGACGACGAAGCTCACGACGGTGTCGCGTTCGCCGAGCGTGTAGAGCATGTCGGCGGCGCGCACGATCTCGTCCGACGGCTTCGTCTTCTGCGTATCGTCGGCCTGCGCCTCGCGCAGGTCCATGGTGGTCATGCCGAGGCGTGCGCGCGCCAGCTGGCCGTAATAGGCCGTCGATTGCCGCGCCGCCGCCGCGTAATTCACCCGCATGGTCGCGAGATCGCCGAGTGCCTCCGCGGCGCGGCCGCGCCAGTAATTGGCGCGGGCCAGCGTGATCGGGTTGGCGCAGCCCTCGTCGATATGGACGAAATGCGCCATCGCCGTGCGCGGATCGTGGAGATAGCGCAGCGCGATCCAGCCCGACATGAAATGCTGGTCGGAGCGGAAGTTGTCACTGGCCGGCGTGGCCGCCGTGCGCGCGACCTCATAGGCGCCCTGGACGTCGCCCTGATCGAGCAGCTTGCGCGCCAGCACGCGCCGCACCTTCCACCATTCGTCGGTGTCCTGCAGCGGCATGGTCGCTCGCGGCGCCGCCAGCACCAGCCGGCTCGCCTCCGCGATCTTGTCCTTCTTCATCAGCCATTGCACCCGGCACAGCACATAGCCGAGATCGTCGCGGGCTTCGGCCGCGACCTCGTCGAGCCGGTCGCCGGCCTTGTCGTCATTGCCCTTCACCGCGCTGCAGGCCTTCACGATGGTGACCGCATTGTCGTCGACATGGTGCGCGGCGCGCATGGCGGCGCCCATGTCCTTGGCGCCGATGCGCTTGTCCATGCGCGCGACGAAATCCTCGCGGGTCAGCAGGTCATGAAACGCATCGAGCGCATCGCTCTCGCTGCGCTCGGTCAACTCCTCCGAACGCCAGGCCTCGCGCACCAGGCGTTGCGCGCCGTCACGATCGCCTTCGTTGACGAGCACGCGGGCGAGCGCAAACTTGCCCTTGGCGGTGAAGGGATGATCGCCGGTGAAACCGTGCACGGTCGCCGCATCCATCTTCTCCTGCCACAGCCGCGCCTCGGCGCGCCGGTGCATCAGGGTGACGCCGGGCCAGTCGGGATTGTCGGCGATGAAGGCGGCATAGCGGGAAAACGGCGCCTGCGAATCCGGATGGCGCAGGATGAACCATTCGGCGAGCTTCCGTGCCGCGGGATCGGTGATCTTCCGTTCCGCATCGGTCGCGTCACCGGTCTTGGCCTGGCGCGACAGATCAATGGCATCCTTCAGCGCGCCGAGATCGCCGGTGAACTTCGGCGTATCGTCCTCGTCGGATTTGTCCCGCTTGTGCCGCTTGTCGGCGACGCGCTGCTTCCTGCCCTTGTCCTTCCTGGTCGCAGCCTCTTTCTTCGGCGAAGACACGTTCTTCGGCGAAGACGCGCTCTTCGAAGGCGTGCGCGCCTGGCGCGCATCGCTCGGGGCCTCGGCCTTCTTGTCATGGGTAACCGGCTTGTGGCGAGCGGCGATCGCAGCGCCCGACGTGCCCGCGAGGACGGCCAATACACACAAACAAGGCAACGGCCGGAACAGCTGGTTCATTCCGAGGTCCCCCCCTGCGAGGCGACCGGCACGAACCGTTTTGAAGATCGCACGATCCGTCCGGTTGAGCAGCGATGAAGCTACCACAGCATTGATTCGTGACTGTCACGCTAACGCAACAGCATTCCCAAATCGATTTGCAACAGCCAGAACCGGTATCCTTACGGGACACGGATGGCCGGCGATGTCCCGCCGTATTTCCGCCTCATTGCAAACGCGCGTCCACGTTCCCCTCCCGCATATCCATGGCAATTGTGAAATCGGTGAGGCATGGCGGCAGGATCGCGTGCAATCGAAGCGCTGCGATGGGCCGCTCAGTGCCAGAACCCCGCCAGCACCGGCGCGAGAATGGCCGTCGAAAGACCATTGAGCCCGATGCCGAGTGCGGCGAAGGCGGCACCGAGCTCGTTGCGCGCGGCGACCTGGGCCGCGGCGACGGCACTGCCGGCGATTCCGGCGGCGAGGCCATGCGCGCGCCAGTCCTTCACCTTCAGGCCGTGCAGCATGTGCTGGCCGACGATGGCGGCGAGAATGCCGCCGAGAATGGCAAGCGCCGCGGTCAGCGCCGGCACGCCGCCGATCTGCGCGGAGACTGCAACGGCGATCGGCGTCGTCACCGCCTTCGGCGCCATCGACAGCGCGACCTCGCGCGAGCCGCCGAGCAGCCAGACGATGGCAAAGCCGCTCACGATCGATGTGAGAGACCCCGCCAGCAGCGCCAGCGCCACGCTGGAGAAGTTGGCGAGAATGAGCCGCACATTGCGCGCGAGCGGGATCGCCAGCGCAATGGTCGCCGGCCCCAGCAGGAAGTTGATGAACTGCGCGCCCTCGAAATAGGTCTTGTAGCTGGTACCGGTCGCAAGCAAGACGCAGGCGACCAGCGCAATCGCGATCAGCACCGGGCTTGCAAAGGGCGAACCATTGCAGGCGCGCTGCACCGCGCGGCCGATCACGTAGGCGCCGAGCGTGACCGCAAGCCAGAGCAGAGGCGTGGCTGCCAGCGGCGTCCACAGATGCTGCAGGGAGTGATTCAGGGAATGATCCAGGGATTGATTCACGGCACTCTCCGTTGCCGGCTCGCGCGCACGACGGCGAGCGTCGGACCGACCTCGCGACGCGGCTCGATTTCGCTGCGCGGCTGCTTTTCGCGGCGCGGGCTGGTGGTCCAATGCATCACGAGACCGGTCACGGCCAGGCTGAGCACGGTCGATCCGATCAGCCCGGCCACGATCGGCAGCCATTCCGCGCGCAGCACGCCGATCTCCGCGACGATGCCGACACCCGCCGGCACGAACAGCAGGCCCATATGGCTGATCAGGGTCTCGGCTGTGCTGCCGAGCGGTGCGGGGATCGCCGGCCGCTCCGGCCGGTCCTTGCGGACGCTGAGCACCGCCGCCAGCAGGAACATGCCGATGACAGGTCCGGGAACGGGAAGCGTGAGCGCCTCCCGCGCGACCTCGCCGACCAGCTCGCAAGCGATGAGCAGGAGGATGGCTGCGATCATTGGATTACGTCCCCGCTTTGCAAAAATGACCGGTCGACCGCCTCTCGGCGGAACCTCGAAATCTCGCCAATCCTTATGGATTGGCTGTAAATTCGAAGCTTCGACGGCTAAAATGGTCCAAATCGGCTGAATCGGAAATCGCCCAACCCGCAAATGATTGTTGCAGAAAAGGGAAAGGTCGGGACCAGATGGACTATCTCGAGGCAATGACCGCGTTCGTCCGCGCGATCGAGCTCGGCAGCTTTTCCAGGGCGGCAGCCGAGGCCGGGCTGAAGGTCTCGACCGTCTCGCGCTATGTCTCGGGGCTCGAGGCCGACCTCGGCGCGGCGCTGCTCAACCGCTCGACCCGGCGGCTCAATCCGACCGAGGCCGGCCGGCTGTTCTATGAGCGCGCAAGCCTGATCCTGGCGGAGGTCGACGACGCACGCAGCGCGACCCGCTCATTGAATGCGCGCCCGCAGGGCCTGCTGCGCATCAATATCCCCACCGGCTTCGGCCGCCACCACATCATGCCGCACATGCAGGCCTATCTTGCTGATTATCCCGACATCAGGCTGGACGCGACGCTGACCGATGCCACCGTCGATCTGATCGAAACCGCAACCGACGTCGCCATTCGCATCGGCGCGCTGGTCGATTCCTCGCTGATTGCGAAGAAGCTGGCGCCGCTGCACCGGGTGCTGGTCGCAAGTCGCGACTATCTGGATCGCGCACCGCCGCTTCGAACGCCCGCCGATCTCCGCCACCATCAATGCCTGGCACTCGCCGTCCAGCCGGGCGAAGCCTGGTATTGCCGCGCGCGTAATGACCCGTCGCACGCCGTCTCCGAGATCGACGTCCATGGGCGGCTGCGCACCAATGATGCGGACGCGTTGCGCGACGCGGTGCTGGCGGGGTTCGGCATTGCGCTGCTGCCGACCTGGCTCGTCAGCGCCGATCTGCGCGCCAAAACGCTCACACCATTGCTCGGCGATTACGACTGGCTGATCTCGCCGGGCGCCGAGCCCGCCATCTGGGGCGTCTATCCGCCCAAGAAAGTCGTCTCGCCCAAGGTGCGCAGCTTCCTGGCGTTTCTCGAGCAGCGCTTTGGCCAGCCCGCTTATTGGGAACTGAGCCCTGACGAGCGCTGAGCAGAGATCATTGCCCTCGCCACCGAAATCGCTGATTCTGTCCCGAAGGGGCGATTCGTGCAGGCTGCGGCAGCGACCTATCTCGATGGATTGAATCCCGCGCAACGCCGCGCCGTCGAGCATGGCGTGGGGGCGGATGCGCTGGCGCGTCCGCTCCTGGTCATTGCCGGTGCGGGCTCCGGCAAGACCAACACGCTGGCCCATCGCGTTGCGCATCTGATCGTCAACGGCGCCGATCCGCGCCGCATCCTGCTGATGACCTTCTCCCGCCGCGCCGCCGGCGAGATGAAGGCCCGGGTCGAGCGCATCGCGCGCAAGGTGATCGGCGAGACCTCGTCGGCGATGACCGACGCGCTCACCTGGGCCGGCACCTTTCACGGCATCGGCGCCCGGCTGTTGCGCGAATATGCCGAGCGGATCGGGCTCGATCCCGTCTTCACCATCCATGATCGCGAGGATTCCGCCGACCTGATGAACCTGGTCCGCCACGACCTCGGCCTGTCCAGGACCGAGCGCCGCTTCCCCGCCAAGGGCACCTGCGTTGCGATCTATTCCCGCTGCGTCAATGCCGACACGTCGCTCGAAAAGGTGCTGGGCCTTTCCTATCCCTGGTGCGCCGGCTGGGCGGCCGAGCTGAAGCAGCTGTTTTCGGCCTATGTCGAGGCCAAGCAGGCGCAGAAGGTGCTCGATTACGACGACCTCCTGCTCTACTGGGCGCAGATGATGTCGGATGCAAATCTTGCGGCAGAAGTCGGCGCGCGCTTCGACCATGTGCTGGTCGACGAATATCAGGACACCAACCGACTGCAATCTTCCATCCTGCTGGCGCTGCGGCCGCAGGGAAGCGGCCTCACCGTGGTCGGGGACGACGCGCAGTCGATCTATTCGTTCCGTGCCGCCACCGTGCGCAACATCCTCGATTTTCCCGACCATTTCACCCCGCGCGCCGAGATCGTCACGCTCGACCGCAATTATCGCTCGACCCAGCCGATCCTGGCCGCCGCCAACGGCGTCATCAGCCTGGCCAAGGAGCGCTTCACCAAGAATCTCTGGACCGAGCGGACCTCCGCGCAAAAGCCTTATCTCGTCGCGCTGCGCGACGAGGCCGACCAGGCGCGCTACGTGGTCGAGCAGGTCCTGGCACATCGCGAGCAGGGCTCGCTGTTGAAGCAGCAGGCCGTGCTGTTCCGCACTTCCTCGCATTCCGGCCCGCTCGAGGTCGAGCTGACCCGCCGCAACATCCCGTTCGTGAAGTTCGGCGGCCTGAAATTCCTCGATGCCGCCCATGTCAAGGACATGCTGGCGCTGTTGCGCTTTGCCGAGAACCCGCGCGACCGCATCGCGGGCTTCCGCATCCTGCATCTGTTGCCCGGCATAGGCCCCGCCACCGCACAGAAGGTGCTGGACGGCATCGCCGATAGCGCCGACCCGGCCGCGGCGCTGTGCGCGCTGCCGGCGCCGCCGCGCGCCGGCAGCGACTGGACGTCCTTCGTCGAGACGCTGGCGAATCTGCGCGATTGCCGCTGGCCGGCCGATCTCGAGCTCGCCCGCCTCTGGTATCAGCCGCATCTCGAGCGCATCCATGAGGATGCGGAAACCCGCCGCGCCGATCTCGTGCAGCTGGAGCAGATCGCAACCGGCTACGCCTCGCGCGAGCGGTTCCTGACCGAGCTCACGCTCGATCCGCCGGACGCGACCAGCGACCAGGCCGGCGTGCCGCTGCTCGACGAGGACTATCTCATCCTCTCCACCATCCATTCGGCCAAGGGCCAGGAATGGAAGCAGGTGTTCGTGCTCAACGTGGTCGACGGCTGCATCCCCTCCGACCTCGGTGTCGGCACCTCGGCCGAGATGGAGGAGGAGCGCCGCCTGCTCTATGTCGCGATGACCCGCGCCAAGGACGATCTGCACCTGATCGTGCCGCAGCGCTTCTTCACCCATAACCAGAGCGCGCAAGGCGACCGCCATCTCTACGCCGCCCGCACCCGCTTCATTCCGGAGCAGCTGCTGCAATTGTTCGAGCGCACCAGCTGGCCGAAGGCGAGCGAGGCTGCGGCCAGGGCCGCGAGCCAGGGCCCGCGCGTCGACATCGCCGCGCGCATGCGCGACCGCTGGCGCTAGCCGGCCGCCCGCGGGAACCGAATGCGGGCGAGACCCGACCTTTCTGCGTCTTGTTTGCCTGCCCTGCCGGCATAGATTCACCTCCGCATCAGCCGGCACGGATTGAGCGGAGACGACAATGCCTGACACATTGAAAGGACGCGTGGCGCTGGTGACCGGCGGCTCGCGCGGAATTGGCGCTGCGATCGCGCAGGACCTGGCGCGGGCGGGGGCGTCGGTCGCCGTCAATTATCGCGCGCAGGCTTCCGAGGCCAATGCTGTGGTCGACGCGCTGCGGCGCGCGGGCGCGAAGGCGCTCGCCGTCCAGGCCGACGTCTCCCAGGCAGCCGAAGTCGCGCGAATGGTCGAACAGGTGGCCTCCGGGCTCGGGCCGATCGACATCCTCGTCAACAATGCCGGCATCGCCATCACCCGCGGCGTCGACGACCTCACCGAGGCCGATTTCGACCAGACCATCGCGGTGAACCTGAAATCCGTCTTCCTGTGCACGCAGGCGGTGCTGCCGATGATGCGTGAAAGGAAATGGGGACGCATCGTCAATATCTCCTCGGGTGCCGCGCGCGGTGCCGGCGCAATCGGCCCGCACTACAATGCATCGAAGGCCGGCATGGAGGGCCTGATGCGCGGCTATGCCGCGCGACTCGTGAAAGAAGGCATCACCGTCAACGCGGTTGCGCCGTCGCTGATCGAGACCGACATGATGAAGAGCCAGCCCGGTCTCGCCAGCCGCATTCCGCTCGGCCGCCTCGGCCAGCCCGAGGAAGTGTCCAAGGCCGTGATGATGCTGATCGACAATCCCTACATGACCGGCCAGACCATCGCGATGAGCGGCGGCATGGCCTTCAACTAGCTCCCGGGAGATCGCGCGTGACCATCCCTGTCATTCAGCAAGCCAAGATCCAGGCCCAGGTCCTGGTCCCCCTCGTGAAGGCCATGCAGGCGGAGCTGGGCAAGCAGCGGGCCAATGCCCTCGTGCGGCGCGCCCTCGGTGAAACCTATCGCCGCTACGGCGAGGAGTTCTGGCGGTCGCGGAAGGAGGAGAACCTCGGCAACACCATGGCGTCCGCGTTCTCCACCTACGCCCGCGGCGACGCCCTCGATTACAAGGTGATCGAGCAGTCGAGGGATGCGTTCGAGATCGACGTGACGGGATGCAGATATGCGGAGTTCTACAAGGAGCTCGGCGAGCCCGAGCTCGGATTCCTGCTTGTCTGCAGCGCGGATTTCGACACCGCCGAGGGATTTGGTCCCGACGTCACGCTGACGCGCACGCAGACCATCATGCAGGGCGCGAGCCATTGCGACTTCCGCTATAAGCGTCTGACGCAGACCGATTGAGCGCCCCCAGCTTCGCCATGCCCCTTCCCCGCAAGGTTCACGCCGTCGTCTTCGACATGGACGGCCTCATCTTCAATACCGAAGCAATCTACCGCGATGCGGCCATCGCGGTGGCGCGCGAAGCCGGCTATCACCTGCCGCTCGATTTCTATCTTGCCACCATCGGCCTTCCCGGCGAGGCGACGCGCGCCCGCTTCGCCGAGCAGTTCGGACCGGCGTTCGATTTCGACGGCTTCTGGGCCGGCTCGGCGCAGCGCTTCCGCGCGGCGACCGCAGCCGAGCTCTATCTCAAGGCGGGCGTCGCCGAGCTGCTCGACCTGCTCGACGAGCTGCAATTGCCGCGGGCCATCGCGACATCCTCGCGCCACGACGATGCACGGCATCATCTCGATGCGCACGGCCTGCATGGTCGTTTCCAGACCATCGTCGCGCATGGCGACTATGTGCGGGGAAAGCCAAATCCCGATCCCTTTCTGACGGCCGCCGACCGGCTCGGCGTCGATCCAGCCCTCTGCCTTGCGCTGGAGGATTCCCATAACGGCGTCCGCGCGGCCTCCCGCGCCGGTATGATGACCGTCATGGTACCTGACCTGCTGCTGCCGAATGCCGAGATGGAGGATCTCTGCATCTGCATCGCCCGCGATCTGCATCAGGTGTGCAGCCTGATCCGGGAATAGACTAATTCTCGCAGACACCGGACGCGGCTTGCGCGATTGCCTGCGCGGCCTTCGCTGCATCACACTCCACATCGCATCATGATCAGCGCCGACTCCGACGCTTGAGAGCCGGAGCAAAGCCGCAAAAAGCCCGCAAAAATCACGATAATTTCACGGCAGGCTTCGCAAGCTCGGCAGGAAACCGACCGCGAGAGACTTGTGATGGCCGCACGCAGCATCGATGCATCCTCGCTCAAGACCTCCGCCGCATCGACCGGCCGCGATGCCGCGATCGCATCGGCAGCAGGCTTTCGACACCTGTTCGGCTCGCCCCTTCCCTCGCAGCGCTTTCGCGCGTTCGGCGTCGATCCGCTGCAATCGCCGGCGCATCTTCCCGAGATCCGCGCGCTGATGAACCGTCTGTCGCGGCGGATGGACGCCGAGATCAGCTGGCCTTCGCACCAGGATTCATCGATCGAGCATTGGGAAAATCCGACCATCCCGTCGGGCTACACCTATCTTCTGCAATTCATCGCCCATGATCTCGTGCACTCGGCGATGCCGCTGTCGATCACAGGCGAGCTCGACACGGTTGCCAATGCACGCCGCGCACCGCTCCTGCTCGAGAGTTTATACGGCCACGGCCCGGTCGGATCGCCGCATCTCTATGCGCTCGACGCGCCCACCGACGACCGCCGCACCAAGCTGCGCCTCGGGCGCATGCGCTGGAGGATCGCCGGTGGCGGCGATCCGGCAAACGCCAGCGCGAGATGCCCGTTCCGCGACATTGCGCGGACGCGCGTGGAGGATCTCACCGGCGTCGCGCGCGACAAGGGCGGACGCATCGCGCTGACCGAGGCGCTGCTTGCCGATGCCCGCAACGACGACCACGCCATCATCTCGCAGATGACGGCACTGTTCGCGCTGCTGCACAACGCGCTGGTCGACCTCGCCCGCCGCGGCGAGCCGGTGAGCCATGCCAACGGCCGCTTCGGCGCCGCCTACAAGCGCTTCCTCTGCGCGCGCGATGCGCTGACTGCGGTCTATCACCACATCATCCGCAGCGACGTGCTGGCCCGTGTGCTGCACCCTGCGATCCATGCCGCCTATTCGAGCGCCAATCCGTGGTTCATGGATCGGCACACGGCCGGCGACTGGCAGATCCCGTTCGAGTTCTCCCACGGCGCCTTCCGCTTCGGCCATGCCATGGTGCGGCCGGAATACCGCATCAACGACCTGACCAGGCACGACCTCAACAACACGCTGGAAAAATCCAGCGCCAACGATCCCGTCAACATGCCGCTCGACGAAAGCTGGATGGTGCAGTGGTCCAGGTTCTTTCCGATCAACGGCTCGGCGCCGAATCTCAGCCGGCGCATCGGCCCCTATCTCAGCGACGCGCTCGGCAACGACCGGATCTTCTATGCTTTCGATGCGACCGAGCGCGTCGGGCTACTCTATCGCGATCTGCTCGGCGCGGCCCTTGCCGGCATGTGGTCGGTCGATGCGCTGATCGCCGAGATCGCGCGGCGCAGGCCCGACCTTGTCAATCCGTCGCGGCTGCTCGCCGATCGCGCCTACCGCGTGCGCGCCTTGCGTGAATGGCTGACCGCGGCGCCGACCTATGGCGGCCTTAAGGACGAGGACATCGAGACCCTCTCGAACGATCCGCCGCTGCCGTTCTTCGTCCTGTTCGAAGCGATGCATCAGCAGCCCGCCGCCGGCCTGCATCTCGGCCCGCTCGGCTCGATCATCACGGCGGAAGTCATCTTCGCTGCGCTCGAGGGCGCGCGCGGCTCGGTCGGACACGGCGCAGGCCCGCTTGCCGCCCAGCTCGCCGACATTTCCAGGACTTATTACGGCGCGAATGTTTTTTCGGAGATTGCCGATATTGCGGACATGGCCCAGCTGGTGGAACTCACGGCTGAGATTGCCGACCTGAAGCAGGCCGTGCCCGCTTTTTTGTGAAGCGGAATCAATCCGTCTCACGCAAACCGGAGGAGTCGAACATGCGTATCGAACGGCTGCAGATCACCAATCACGAGCGTTGGGGCAAGCTGGTAAAGACCTGGTCGACCGGCAAGAACTATCTCGATGACGACAACGAATATCCGGTGCCGGAAACCGTCGAGCAGTTCAAGGAGCAGCTCGCGAAAGCGCAGGTGTTCGCGACCGTGCCGGAGCGCTTCAAGCACATCCAGTTCGTGACCTCCGACCAGGAGACGCTGCTCCTGAAGCTGCCGCCCAAGGTCATGATCGAGGACTCCGAGGCGATGCTGAGCGAGGCCGGGTCGACCTATCCGATCCCGCCGTTCTACAAGCGCCTGTTCAACGGCATCGATCCGGTCATCCCCGAGGAGGAGAAGTTCAAGGTGCATGCCGAACGCATCGGCGATTACACCATCAGCAACTGCGCCTGAGAGTTAGGTCGCAGGAATGGTCGGACGATGCCCTCGGCAGGAAGCCCCGCGCGGCGCAGCTCGTCGCGCAGGGCTGTCCATCCCGACTGGAAGAGAGCGAGGATCGGGTTCGCGGCAGGGGACCGGGCGCTCGCGCGATTTCGGGGGTGTTTCAGGGCCTGCCGGTGCGGCGATGGTCGGGCTGCTACGAGGACAGCGGCTCGATGCCCTCGACCGGAAGCCCCGCGCCGCGCAGTCCGTCCCTCAAGGTCTCCCATCGCGAGCGCACGCTGATCGGGTGCGCCTGCAGCGCCCAGCGCGTGATCGTCTCATCGGTCGGGGCTGACGATCCAACCCAGAATGAGCGGATGCCGTTGAGGAAACGATTAGCCGCTTCGCACGCGCTGTCCTTCTCGCCGAGATGGAACAAGGCCGCCGCCCGCCACGCCGGCAGGGTCTTGGTGATGTCACGCGCAAGGTCGCAGGCCTCCACGGCGCCCCGATAGTCGCCGCAAAGGAAGCGAATGATGCCGTGGTAGCTCCATTCCAGGTTCGATGGCGCCAGCGAAAGCGACAGCGACTGCTCGGCCTGCTGCCGGGCCTTGTCAAGCGATCCACAGAACGCGTGATAGTGAGCGCAGGAGACCAGGGTCCACGGATCGTTGTCGTTCAATTCGCAGGCGAGCTCCATATGCGGTGCCGCCTCGGCTTCCCGTAGCGCCAGCGCATAGGACCAGCCGCAGCACAGATGCGCTCTCGAATCGAGCGGGTCCAGTTGCACGGCCAATTTCGCAAGCTCGAGGGTTTCCCTTGCCTTGCCGAGGTCGCGAAACAATCCGGGATGCACGAACGTTTCGATGTTGTTCATTTGCACGAGGCCGCTGTAGCACGGCGAGAAGGCGGGACTTTCACGAATCGCGTCACGCAGGATCGCGACGGCCCGCCGCCAGTTTTCAGGCTCCAATCGCGACAGCAGGTTCTGACTGCGAAGCCAGCGGTCATAGACGTCGAGCGAAACGTCGGGCTCGCCCGCCAGCCGCCTGAGCCGGTCGACCGAGAGTTGGACATTCAGGGAGGTTGCGATCCGATTGACGACGCGCTGCTGGATCTTGAACCAGTTGTCCAGTCCGAGCCGAAAGCTTTCGCTCCAGACATAGGTGCCGATGGTGTCATCCTTCAGCACCATCACCATGTTGATCTCGTTGCCGGCCTGGTAGGCGGTGGTCTCGATGCAGTATTGGGGCACGGAGTCGGGATTGGGCAGCACCACGTTTGCGGGTGGACGATCGGCCACGCTCCATTCGCGGAAGCGGACCAGGGTCGCCGCCAGATGCAGGCTGAAGCCCTGCACGAGATGCGCGCGTTCCGCATCGATGCCGTGCATCGCGAACGGCTGAAGCACCAAGCGCGGCTTGGTCGAGACGGGCTGGGGCCGGCCGGCAAGGATGGGCGGCTGTCCGGCGTGGTGTACGGCACCGACCTCGCGTCCGACGCGTGCGAGCGCCGTGTGGCGCTCGGAGAGCGGCGTATCGAATTCGCCGAGCTTGATACGGGCGACGAGCTCTTCGGTCGCCTTCGACGGCTCCATGCCGTAGTCCCGGTCCAGCAGATCCCACAGCGCCTTGTAGATGCGCAGCGCGCCCGCGACGTCGCCCTCTTCGGCATGGGCCTGCATGAGCTGGCAGCAGGCCTGCTCATGCGTCGGATCCAGGTTGACGATCGCGGAGGCGATGTTCTTGCGCATCTCCGGCCCGACATCCGCCGCGCCGAGGCCCGTCTCGAGGCCGCGCATCAGCCGCTCGCGGATAGTCTGGCGCTTGGCGAGCACCCAGACCCGGAACGAGGGGTCGAGGTCGTCCATGCCTTCGAGCAACCGCTCGTCGAGCCGCGGGGTGTCGAGCAGCAAAGGATGGACGCGCGCGCTCTCGGCAAGCTGCAGCACGGTTTCGACATCGACCGCGACCCGATGCAGCTCGAAGCCGATGGACAGCCGTCCCGCGATCAGGCCGTCGAAGCCGGCCTCGCCCAGCACGGTGCGCAATTCCATGATGACCTGGCGCAGCGACGCGCGCGCCTTTTCCTCGTCCGAGCGACTCCACAACAGGCCGACCAGCCGCTCGCGGCTCTCCTGCTTGGTCTCGGACAGCGCGAGATAGCTGAGAACGGCCGCGGCCTTGCGCGTGCGCAGCTCCACCGGCCGCCCCTGGAAGCGCATCGACAGGCGGCCCACCAGCGACAAGGCAAGGCGCGGCGCGCTGTCGGGCGCCGGCTCCGCGAGCCTTGCCGCGGAGCCTGCCCTACCTTCCATCAAGACGATCTCGCCACGGGGTGCATGCATTGGAAAAAGCTATAACAGAGCAACCCCGCCAGTATAGACCGCACCGCCGCCGGTGCGCGCAATCATTTCGGCAAGCCGCGGTGTCACAATTTCGGACGGCTCGATCGCCAGCGCCGGCGCCATCACGCGTGCCACCGGCACGGTAAAGCGCGGGCGCGTCAAATCGATAAAAAACGATTCAATTCCGAGCGTTTCCAGCCGTCGAGCAAGGATTTCGACAACGGCGCGCGGCTCGGAGGCGTCAATGGAGATGTGCTCTGCCGGTTCAGGACCAGCTTGCAGCAGCCGGCACCGATCCGCATTGATCTTGCCGGCGCGGTCGAGATGGAGGCGGTCCTTGGCATTGAGCCCGGCGTCGCCGCGCTCGCGACGCTTGGCCTCGATCACCGCATAGGCGAGTTCCAGCTGGCACATCTCGAGCATGGCCGAGCGCGCGGCACGTGCAAGCGTGGTCCGGCTCGCGAGCCCGAAGGCAAGGCCGTAGCCGTCGGAGCCGCAGGAGAGCGCCGCAACCGTGGGAACGCCGATGTCGGTGGTGATGTCGAGCAGCCAGCTGCGCCGCCGCGCAAATCCCGGCGGCCGCAGCGATTGCAGCAGGGCCTCGGCTCCGACGCCGCACGCATCGACTGCGCGCGGGAGACGCCCCCCGCGCCACCACAGGCTCGCCGCATCGCGCTCGATCAATTCCAGCAGGCCATGCAGCAAGGCGCCGTCCAGGGAGGTGCCCGCTGCCGAGCCGATGCTGAGCGGAAACGGGACGGCAAAGTCCCGCCGGGCCTCCGGCCGCCGCAGGCAGAGGTCCGCCGGAAGCAAAACCTCGCGCCCGTCGGTCAGCCGCCGCGCCGCGCACCACGACAATTGCGGGTCGGACCTGCCGGCCAGTCCGGCGACGAAATCCGGCAGCAATCGCGCAGCTCCGCCGGCCGCGCCGGCAGGAACCAGCCGGTCGTCGCCGCTCTGCAAATGGGAGAGATATTCGATCCCCTCGCCGACACAGCTTTGAAAGGCCTCGTGCATGGAAAGACCCACGCCGGAGACGCTGAGCAGCGCGCTGCCGCGGTGGATCGGGTCGATCGACGCGGGATCGACCTCGGCGCCGAAGCAGAACAGGCCCGGCGCCTCGGGCGCGCCGAGCTGGAACATCCGGACAAATTGGCCGCCCGCCTCCAGGAGCCGGGCGCGGTGCAGCGTCTCGTGCTCTGGGCCGCCTTCGGCCGGCAGCCGATAGCCAAGTTCCTGCAAGAAGCCCAGCGCCTCGCCGCGCGCGGCACCTTCCGGTTGTTGACCGCGCAAGAGCGCAGCCGCTGTCGCAAACAGCCTATCCATCAAAATCAATCTTGCATTCGTTCACGGTGCACTCACGCCGGGCAGAACAATTTGCGGCAAAGCTAATGTGCGCCGACGAGTCGGAGGAATTTATGCCTGCCAAAGCCTTCGTCATTGCCCTTTCTGCGGATATTGCCCGGTCGGATTACGCCAAGCCAAGCCTGATCCGCACCCGCAGCCGGGAATGGCTCATTGCCTGCCGCTGGGGTCCCGAAGGCGAGTACCTGTCGATTGCAACCACGGGCATCCAGCTCGATCCGGCTCGACTGCACGCGCCCGAGGCGATCAGGCCCAAGCACAGCATGGTCGCGGTCCTGGCCTCGGAATCCGAGACGGACGCGACCAGCACGTTCCTTCTGGTCCGCCAGCTGCCGATGCCGATCGAGCTCGCCGGCACCTTCTTTCCGGCTGACGGCTACGCCGTGCTGCAGCAGCGCGACGACATCCGCTTGGTCTGCGAGACGCGCTACTCGCACAGTTGCGGCTGGCTCGACGGCAAGGAAATCCGCAAGGACATTCCAGACCCTGCCCCTTTCTCCGCGGAAGCGATGGCCTGGCATATCGAAGCCCGCCGGTGCGGCTGGATCGGCGAGTTCTTCCCGAGCAGCCAGCCGTTCAAGCAACGGGTAGCGCTGCGGGCCACCGCATGATTTGCGGCTCGTCTGCCGCTTGCCGCTGCATGATCCGAACGCCGCGCCAGCACAAAATGCGCAGCGGCTTGGCGGGCAGATCATGCTCGATAGATGACCGAAGCGCGGCGCTTCAGGCGCGCGCCAGCGAGCTGCGTCGCCGCTCTTCGCCTCGCCGCGTTCCGCGGCGCGCGGCCGAGCGGCTGGCGATGCCCTCGATCAGGTTGACGATGGCGCGCCGCAGCCGCGGGTCGGTGGTCTGGGCATAGGCCTTGAGCACGCGCATGGCGCCGGGCTCGACCAGCAGCTTGAACGGCGAATTGGCATCGCCCAGCCGGTGCCGCGACTGCTCGAACAAATCGCCCACGGAGATGCCGAGCACATTGGCGATCTGCGACAGGCGGCTGGCACCAACCCGGTTGGCGCCCTTCTCGTATTTCTGCACCTGCTGAAACGTCACGCCGATGCGGTCGGCCAGATCGGTCTGGCTGAGCCCGCGGCTGACCCGCAGCACGCGGATCTTGGCGCCCACCGTGGCATCAAGCGAATCCGGCTTCCTCCCTGACATCGCTGGCTCCTGAGCTGGTGTTAAGGTCACACGTGACCCTAGCACAACTTGAGCGCGATGCGGGAACTAAGACACGATCTTCAGCGCGGCTTTTCCATGACCCCCGGGCGCAGTCCGGGACAGGACGCAGCGTCCGTCCCCCTCGACCGTCACATTGATCGGCTGGGGGTCGGTTTTACCCAGGAACTCCTCCAACGCGGCCCGGCCCTCCTCGGACAGGGCGAAAATGCCTCGCATCAGCTCAAAAAAACCGGGCTCCTGGGCCACGTAAAGCAATTCACGGAGCTCGGATCCCGTGAACTGGCCCAAAGCCGAAAATAGCCATTCGGTATCTTCGACAGGCTCGCAATTCGGCTGGCGATTCAGATAGTAAATAACTGACTCAGCACTCATTTTCGCCCCATCTGGCGGATGGTCCTGAACCACCCTTCACGCGCGCCAGTGTGCGAAGCGTATCGTGATTTCAGCGTGAGAGCCCTCACGTTGGGCGGGCTCACGAAAAAACAACGCGCCGGGACCGTGGCCCCAGGCGCCGCCTCCCGGGCCTGCGCACCCGGCGCGCCCAGTCTCTCGTCCAAGCTGTTGATTTCGTTGGAGCGTTCTCGAGCGACGTGGATACCGACTCGCGTGAAGAAAACGCGCCATCACCGCTGATAGGCTTCGCCCAGCGCGGGGGGCGCCATCTGGCGGCCGACCAGCCCGCCGACCGCAAGCAGAGCCAGCAGGTAGGGCAGCATGATCAGCAGCGCGTTCGGAACCTCGATCCCGAGCGCCGGAAGCTGGAATTGCAGGGCGGTCGCCGCGCCGAACAGGAGACAGGCAAGAATCGTTCCCCCGATCCGCCATTTGCCAAAGATGACCGAGGCGATCGCGAGATAGCCCGCGCCGCGCGTCATGCCTTCGGTGAAGGTGTGGATATCGCCGATCGAGAGAAAAGCCCCCGCAAGCGACGCCATGAAGCCCGCGAACAGCACGCAGCCATAACGGATGCGGGTCACCGACAGGCCGGATTTGTCCACGGCTTTGGGCTCGGCGCCGGCAGCATGGATCGCAAGCCCGACCGCGGTGTAGCGCAAGGCCAGCGCGGTCACGACGATCACGGCAATCCCGGCATACAGGAGCCAGACCTGCTCGAAGACCGCGCTGCCGATCAGGGGAATGTCGCCGAGAAGCGGCGGCTTCACCTTGGCAAGGCCGGGAATTTCCGCCCGCGACCGCGCGCCGAAAATCTCGCGATAGGCCAGCGTGGTTGCGCCGAGCACCAGGAGGTTGATGCCGATCCCCGATACGATCTGGTTGGCGCGCAGCGAGTTGCTGAGCGCTGCCTGCAGCAGCGCCACCGGCTGCACCGCCAGGATGGCGATGACGAGTCCGATCACGGGATTGCCGGTCGCCCAGGCGCCGACCGCGGCGGCAAAGGCCGAGGTCAGCATCATGCCCTCGATGCTCATGTTGAGCACGCCGGCGCGCTCGCTGACCATTTCGCCGATGCCGGCCAGCAACAGCGGCGTGGCCAGCCGGATCGAGGAGCCGAGAAACACCGCGAACAAGTCCCAGCTCATCGCCGCTCCCATCGTTCGATGAACAGCGCGGCGCCCGCCAGCGTGATCACGATCAGGCCCTGAATGACGACGACGAGTGCCGTCGGCACCGCCGCGACCATCTCCATGTTGATGCCGCCCGAGCGCATGAAGCCGAACAGCGCCGAGGCCGCGAGCACGCCGGGGATGGAGCCGCGCGACAGCAGTCCGGCCACCAGCCCGTCAAATCCATAGCCCGAGGAGAAGCCGTCCTTGAGCGTATACTGCTCGCCGAGGAGCATCATCGCCCCCGCCAGCCCGCCCAGCGCGCCGGCCGTCGCAAGCGCAAAGATCACCGTCCGCGCATAGGATATGCCGGCGCGGTTGGCCGCCACCGGATTGAGCCCGACGGCCCGCAGCCGCACGCCGAGAATGGTCCTGGACAGGATCACCCAGACGACGACCGCCAGCACCAGGGTCAGGGGCAGCCCGACATGAACCGGGAACGAGTAATCGCCCGTCAAAAGCGGCAGCTTGGTCTCGTCGGGAATCTCCAGCGACTCCGGCAGCGTCGCCGAGCTCGTCATCGGCTTGCGCAACAGCGCGGTCGACTGCACCGACCAATAGAGCAGCCACACGCCGATGAAGGACAGCAGCAGCGTCGAGATCACCTCGTTGGTACCGGACTTGACCTTCAGCACCGCGGCCAAGCCGCCCCACAGCGCGCCGGCGGCGACGGCGGCAAGCGTCGGCAGGATGAAGGCCAGTCCGAGCGGCAGGCCGGCGACATGGCCGTAGAGCGCCACGGCCGTTGCGGCAATGCCCCCGACCGCGATCTGGCCCTCGCCTCCGACATTGGTGAGGTTGGCGCGGTTCGCCAGCACGAAGCCGAATCCGACCAGCGCGAACACGGCGCTGCGGTTGAGCGAGGCGGCAAGCGCGTAAGGCGAGCCGATGGTGCCGTCGATGAAGGCTGCGACGGCGTTCGGCACCGAGACGCCGATCATGGCGATCAAGACGAGCCCCATGACCGCGGCGAAGGCGACCGCAAGCAGGGGAACGAGGAGCGTCGGCCGCAACGCGAGGCGCGGCAGCGCGGAAGGACGGGGCTGCTGGTTGACCGCCGTCATTGCGCATGCCCCGCCATCATGGCGCCGATCGCCTCGCGCCGCGCCGGATCGGCGGCGCAGGCTCCCATGATGCGCCCGCGATAGAGCACGACGATGCGGTCGGCCACCGTGAGCAATTCGTCGAGCTCCGAGGACACCAGGAGCACCGCGATGCCGCGGCGGCAGGCCGCGCGGATGTGGCCATAGACCGCGGCGACCGCGCCGACGTCGAGGCCGCGCGTCGGCTGCGCCGCGACCAGGCAGGACAGGTTCGGCAGCGTGATCTCGCGCGCCAGCACCGCCTTCTGCTGGTTGCCGCCCGACAGGCTCGAGAACAGCGCGGCGGCCCCGCGGGCGCGCACGTCGAAGCGCTGCATCAGCGCCGACGCCTCGCGCTCCAGCGCGCTGCGCCGCAGGAAGCCGAAACGGGTGAACTCGTCGAGCCGGTTGAGATAGATGTTCTCCGCAAGGCTCATGCCGAGCACGCAGCCGGTGGCGTGCCGATCCTCCGGCACGATGCCGATGCCGGCCGCGGTGATCTCCTTCGGCGAGCGGCCGGTGAGCTCGTTCTTCCCCAGATAGATCCGCCCCTCGGTCGGCGCCATCATGCCCGAGAGCACCGCGGTGAGCTCGCTCTGGCCGTTGCCTTCGACGCCGGCGACGCCGACGATCTCGCCGCGGTCGACCGTGAGCGTGAAATTGTCGAGCCGGGTGACGCCTTGATGATCCTTCACGGTCAGGCCGTCGATCTGCAGCGCCTCGATGCGGGATTTCTCCGCGGGCTGGTGCGCGACATGCGTGACCGTCTCGAGCCCGAGCACCGAGGCCGCCGAGCTGTCGAGCGTCTCGACATTGCCCTGGATCATGGCGCGGACCAGCGCATCGATCTCCCTGGCCGGCTCGCTCGATGTCGCCACCACGCGGCCGGCGCGCAACACCGTCACGCGGTCCGCGACCTTCTTGATCTCCGCGAGCTTGTGGGTGACCAGCACCACCGCGCGGCCGCCCGCCGCGACGCGGCGGCAGACCTCGAGCAGCGCCGCGATCTCGTCGGGCAGCAGCACGGCGGTCGGCTCGTCCAGCACAAACAGCCGGGGATCGCGGATCAGGCATTTGACGATCTCGACCCGCTGTCGCTCGCCGACGGAGAGATCGTCGATCCTGGCCAAGGGATCGAGCGGCAGGCCGTACTCGTCAGCGAGCTTGGCAAGCTGCCTCGCGCACGTCTTGCGATCGAGGATGCCGCGCTGGCGTCCGAGCAGGACATTGTCGACCACGCTCATGTCGCCGACCAGGCTGAAATGCTGGTGCACCATGGCGATGCCCTGGGCCAGCGCATCGGCGGGCCCTGCGGGCCGGTACGGCGCGCCGCGATAGCGCATGGTGCCGCCGTCGGGCCGATGCACCCCAAAGATCAGGTTGCACAGCGTCGACTTGCCGGCACCGTTCTCGCCGAGAATGCAATGCACCTCGCCCGGGCGCAGCTCGAGCGAGACATCCGACAGCGCGGTGAAGCTGCCGAACCGCTTGGTGAGCTCGGAGAGCGCAAGAAGCGGCTCGGCGGGGCCCTCCGCCGGCGCCGGCGAGGTGCTTGCCATCGGCGATCAGCCCTTCAGCGTCTTGATCTTGCCGTCGAGGAGATCCTTCATGATCTGGTCGAGCTTGGCCTTCTGCTCGGCGGTCGCACCGCAGATCACCATGCTGGAGGCTTCAGGCCCCATCTTGAGGCCGAACTCCTTGTAGCCGGCCTTCCACGTCCCCTTGACGGCCTCGTCGATCGCATACTGCACCTGGAAGCCCGTGCCGGTGATGGAATAGGCGACATAGAGCGGATCGGTGCCGCAGCGGTCGGTGTAGCTGCCGATGATGTGGGTGCCCTTTTCCTTCGCCGCCTGCTCCATGCCGCGCAGGCCGAGATTGAGGATGTGGTAGTGAATGTCCGCGCCTTGCGCGATCGCGGCCAGCGTCGCCTCCTTGGCCTTCGCCACGTCGTCGAAATCGCCGGTATAGTTCTCGGTGTACTTGATGTTCGGATTGATCGACCGCGCGCCGTTGCCGAACTCCTTGCCGGCATTGACGATCGAGGGAATCTCCAGGCCGCCGACATAGCTGATCGCGCCGGTCTTCGACAGCATCGCAGCCGCCGCGCCCGCGACATAGGCGATCTCCGCCTGCCTGACGTCATAGCCCGCAACATTGGGCGCGCTGTCGCCCTCATTGCCGCCGACGATCGAGAAGTGAACCTTCGGGAAGCGCTTGGCGATCTTGTAGACCGAGGCCTGCGTCTGGCCGCCGACGCCGATCACGAGCTCGTTCTTGCTGGCAAGATTGGTCAGCGCCTGATCCATGTCGGCATAGTTGATGTTCTCGATCATCTGGACCTGGATCTTGTCGCCGTATTTCTTCTCGGCGGCCATCAACCCGTCATAGCTCGACTCCATCCAGCCCTTGTCGGACTTCGAGCCCGGAATCAGGATGCCGACCTTGAGCGCATCGGCGTGAGCCAGCGTCGACGACAGCACCATTGCGGCAGCGAGCACCGTGCCTCGCAGAACCAAACGACGTGACCTCATGAAAAACCCCTCGCACAATGTTGAAATTCGTCCGGCGACTGCCCCGCAGCAAGCGCCGTGCCACAAATCATGACATTGAATTCGCTGTCGTTTTCCGGCCCAAGGACGGCTGGAAACAAACAAATGCTTACTTTTAATCCAGGTCGTGCGGGCATCTGTCGGATTCCTGGGCAAGGCCTCGCCGCGGCCACGGCATGCGCCTTGAATTTCCTGCTGAAATGGCGTTGGCAGCGAACTTGCAATCGCTGTCGGCAACGACGCAATTGCCTGCAGTCCTGGTTGCAGGCCTCGCACGAGCGACGGAACACAGGAGACCATCATGACAGCGAGTGAACAGCGCGGCGCGCCGATGTCGGGCGGCAAGCTCGGCCTTGGCAGGCAGTTCGCCTGGTATGCGAGCGAGAGCGAGGTCAACATGGCGATGCCGCAGCCCTCGCCGGCGCCGGTCACCATCGCCTGCGCGCCGCAGAACGTCACGCTCGATCTGTTGCGCACGGCGATCGTCGTGATCGACATGCAGAACGATTTCTGCGCCAAGGGCGGCTGGGTCGATCACATCGGCGGCGATTATCGCCCCGACCGCAAGCCGATCGAGCCACTGCAGCGGCTGTTGCCGGCGCTGCGCAAGGCCGACGTGCCCGTGATCTGGGTGAACTGGGGCAACCGGCCGGACCTCGCCAACATGCCGCCGAACCAGATCCATCTCTACAAGCCAAAGGGCACGGGCACCGGCCTCGGCGATCCGCTTCCCGGCAGCGGCGCGCGCGTGCTGGAGAAGGATTCATGGGCTGCGGCCATCGTCGACGAGCTGCCGCAGGAGAAGCAGGACATCAAGGTCGACAAATACCGCATCAGCGGCTTCTGGGACACGCCGCTCGACAGCATCCTGCGCAATCTCGGCGTCAACTGCGTGCTGTTCACCGGCGTCAACACCGATCAATGCGTGCTGCATTCGCTGACCGACGCCAACTTCCTCGGCTATGGCTGCATCCTGGTCGAGGATTGCTGCGCCACCACCTCGCCGGATTTCTGCACCGAGGCCACGATCTGGAACGTCAAGAAGTGTTTTGGCTTCGTGACCGATTCCGCATCGATCATCGCGGCCCTCGGCAAGCGCGCCGGGTGAACGCCATCGGCGCCATGAGGCGGGAGAGCGGGAGCGACGCCGGCGCATTCGTGCCGGGTGCGCGCGTCACGTTGCAGCCGACGGCGGCGGGCCCGCTGAGCGGTCTCACCTTTGCGGTGAAGGACCTGATCGATGTCGCAGGCCTCGTCACCGGCGGCGGCAATCCGGACTGGCTGCGCACGCATGCGCCCGCGCAAGCGTCCGCGCCGGCCGTGGACAGGCTGCTTGCCGCCGGTGCAAGCCTGGCGGGCAAGACCATCACCGACGAGCTCGCCTTCAGCCTCGAAGGCGTCAACGCGCATTGCGGAACGCCGTTGAACCCGGCCTGTCCGGACCGCATCCCCGGCGGCTCCTCGTCCGGGTCGGCCGCAGCGGTCGCCGCGCGCCTCGTCGATGTCGCGCTCGGCACCGATACCGGCGGCTCGGTGCGGGTGCCCGCGAGCTTTTGCGGCCTGTTCGGCTTCCGTCCGACGCATGATGCGATTCCGCTCGCCGGCGTGATTCCGTTTGCGCCGTCCTATGACACGATCGGCTGGTTCGCCCGCGACTTCGCGACGCTCGCGGCCGTGGGCTATGTGCTGCTGCCGGTAGCGGCGCCGGCGCGGCTGCGGCGGCTGCTCCTGGTTCGCGATGCCTTTGCGCTTGCCGATGCACCCACAGCCGCCGCGCTCCGCAAGGCATGCGAGCCGCTCGGCATTGCCGGCGAGATCACCCTGTTCGACGGCGAGGAGAGCGACTGGCTCGAATGCTACCGCGTCCTGCAGGGCGCGGAAATCTGGCGCGAGCTCGGCCCATGGATCAGCGCGACCCGACCGGGCTTCGGCCCTGCGATCGCGCCACGCTTTGCCGATGCGGCGACGATCACCGCGGACGATGTCGCACGCTTCGCGCCGCGCCGCGCCGATTTCGCGCGCCGGCTGCGCGCGCTCCTGGCCGATGGGACCGCCCTCGTCATTCCGACCGCGCCCTGCATCGCCTTGCCGAAGGACGCCGCGGGCGAGGAGATCGGTGCATTCTATCGGCGCGCGCTGACACTCACCTCGATCGCGGGCCATGCCGGCCTGCCGCAGATCACCGTGCCGGCCGCAACGGTCGAGGACTGCCCGGTCGGCCTGTCGATCGTAGCCGCCGCCGGTCACGACCGCGCGCTGCTCGATCCCGCAAGCGGCTGGGCCGCTGTCCCGGCCGGGACGGCAGCTTGATGACCACGCGCCTGCCATCGCTGGCTGAAGCCGCCGACAAGCCGCAGCGGCGGCCGCGCCGCTCCGCCGAGCAGAACCGCGCCGAGATCCTGCGCGCCGCAACGGTCGAGTTCGCGACCCATGGCTATGCCGGCGCCCGCATCACCCGCATCGTCAAGAAGGCCGGCAGCAACCCGCGGATGATCTACGAGCAGTTCGGCAGCAAATCGGGGCTCTACGTCGCAACGCTGGAGAGTGCCCTCGGCGCGCTCCGGACCGAGGAGCTCACGCTCGATGTCGAGCATCTCGATCCGCTCGACGGCCTGTTGAAACTGTTCGACTTCATGAACGGTCATTTCGAGCGCAACCTTCATCTCGTCAGCCTGCTCCGCGCCGAGAACCTGATGAAGGCCCGTTACATGAAGAAGTCGCCGCGGATTCACGAGATGTCCTCGCCGGTGCTGTCCATGACCAAGCGCCTGCTCGCCCGCGGCGTGGCCGAAGGCAGGCTCTCAGCCGACATCGACCCCTTGCGGCTCTATGTCATGATCGCAGCGCTCAGCCAGTTTCACCTCGCCAACGTCCATACGCTGTCGAACGAGTTCAATGTCGACCTCAAGGACGCGACCTGGCGCGCCAGGCGAAGCGCCGACGCACGCACGATGCTGGCAGCCTATCTGGAGCGCCGGGCATAGCCGCAAGGTGGCGACGCCCGCCGACCGGGCGTCGTCCGACCTTTATTCCGAGGACCGCCGTTTGCGATGCAACGCGCTTGGCTGATGCCTTGGGATCGACGGACATGGCTGTCGCGCCCCAAATCATCGCGCATGGCGTTGCGCACAAAAAACATCGAAACTATAAGAGCTTGAAAGAATGGTCGGAGTGGTAGGATTCGAACCTACGACCCCTGCGTCCCGAACGCAGTGCTCTACCGGGCTGAGCCACACTCCGACTTAGACGGCGGCTTATAGCGTCGGGTTTCGCCCACCGCAAGCCGCTGAATTCGAGGATTTTTTCTCAAACGATGACAACTGCCCTGACCACCAGACTGCTGCCGGCGAATGCAGCTTCCGTGACCGAGGCTGCCCGGCGCCTGTCCGAGGGCGGACTGGTGGCGTTCCCGACCGAGACCGTCTACGGCCTGGGGGCCGACGCCACCAATGCGGCCGCGATTGCGCGGCTCTACGAGGCCAAGGGCCGTCCGCTGTTCAATCCGCTGATTTCCCATGTCGACGGGCTGTCCAGCGCCCACCGGCTCGCCCGCTTCGATGCCACCGCCATCACCCTGGCACAGGCGTTCTGGCCGGGCCCGCTGACGCTGGTCCTGCCCAGGCGCGAAACCTGCGAGGTGGCCGATCTCGCCACCGCCGGCCTCGAGACCATCGCCGTCCGGGTCCCCGCCCACCCGGTCGCCCATGCCATCCTGAAAGCCTTGGGTAAGCCGGTCGTGGCGCCCTCGGCCAACCTGTCCGGCCATGTTTCGCCGACCACAGCCAGCCATGTGCAGAGCGACCTGGCCGGCCGGATCGACCTGATCGTCGACGGCGGTCCGGTCGCGGTCGGGGTGGAGTCCACCATCGTCGGCTGCTTCGAGCGGCCGATGCTGCTGCGACCGGGCGGGCTGGCGCGGGAGGAGATCGAGCGCGTGCTCGGAAGATCGCTCGCCCGTCCCCCGCTCGAGGCCGACAGCAACGACAGCCAGCCGTTGGCGCCGGGCATGCTGACCTCGCATTACGCCCCGCGCGCCCGGGTCCGGCTCGATGCGCACAGCATCACACCCGGCGAAGCCCTGCTCGCCTTCGGCGCTGCGCCCATCCCGGGACAGGACAAGGCCGCGGCCGTGCTGAATCTGTCCGAAACCGGCGATACGGCTGAAGCCGCGACCCATCTTTTTGGCTATCTTCGCAGCCTGGACGCGCGCGGCGTGCCGACCATCGCGGTGATGCCGGTTCCGACGGAGGGGCTGGGCGAAGCCATCAACGACCGGCTGCGCCGCGCAGCCGCCGGACGGGAATAAACGGCGGGAACGAGGAACACGAAAGACCAACGATGAATATCGCCCAGCCATCCATTCCGCCGCTCTCGCCCGAACTGATCGCAAAATTCCGACAGATCGTCGGCGACAAATATGCGATGACCGACCAGGCCGACATCGCGCCTTACGTCACCGAGGAGCGCAATCTGTTCCATGGCCGCACCCAGCTCGTGCTGCGCCCGGGCTCGACCGCGGACGTCGCTGCAATCTGCAAGCTCGCCAGCGCGCACCGAATCGCGCTGGTGCCGCAGGGCGGCAATACCGGCCTCGTCGGCGGCCAGACCCCGCATCACGGCGAGGTGGTGATCTCGCTGAAGCGGATGGACAAGATCCGCGAGGTCGATCCCGCCTCCAACACCATGACCTGCGAGGCCGGCGTGGTGCTGCAGGTCGCCCAGCAGCGCGCCGCGGAAGCGGATCGGCTGTTCCCGCTGTCGCTCGGCGCCGAAGGCAGCTGCACCATCGGCGGCAACCTCTCCACCAATGCCGGCGGCACCGCTGCTTTGGCCTATGGCGTCGCGCGCGAGATGGCACTCGGGTTGGAGGTCGTGCTCGCCGACGGCCGCGTCTTGAACCTGTTGTCGAAGTTGAAGAAGGACAACACCGGCTACGACCTGAAGAACCTCTTCATCGGCGCCGAGGGCACCCTCGGCATCATCACCGCGGCAACGCTGAAGCTGTTCCCGAAGCCGCGTGCGATCGAGACCGCCTATGTCGGCCTGAAGTCGCCGGAGGCGGCGCTGAAGCTGCTTTCGCTGTCGCAGGCCGAGGCGGCAGGCACGCTGACGAGTTTCGAGCTGCTCTCCGAGATCGCGGTGGACTTCTCCATCCGCCACGGCATCGACGTGCGCGATCCGCTCGCCGAAAAGCACCGCTGGTATGTGCTGATGGAGCTGTCCTCGCCCCGCGACGACGCCCGCGGCACGCTGGAGGCCATATTGGGCAAGGCGCTGGAGGACGAGATCATCGACGACGCCGTGATCGCGGCGAACCTGAGTCAGCGGCTCGGCTTCTGGAAGCTGCGCGACGAGATGTCCGCGGCGCAGAAGCCGGAGGGCGGCTCGATCAAGCACGACGTTTCCGTGCCGGTCGCCGCCGTACCCGCCTTCATCGCGGAGGCCAATGCGGCGGTGGTGAAGCTGATCCCGGGCGCCCGGCCGGTGCCGTTCGGCCATCTCGGCGACGGCAACATCCACTATAATGTCAGCCAGCCGGTCGGCGCCGAGCCGGCCGACTTCCTGGCGCGCTGGCATGACGTCAACGCCGTCGTCTTCGACATCGTGCTGAAGATGGGCGGCTCGATCTCCGCCGAGCACGGCATCGGCGTGCTCAAGCGCGACGAGCTGCCCGAGGTCAAGGACAAGGTCGCGATCGAGCTGATGCGCGCGGTCAAGGCCATGCTCGACCCGCTCGGCATCATGAATCCCGGCAAGGTACTCTGAAAATGTCAAATCCTGTGTTGCCGCTCTCGATCGCCCCGATCGAGGACGGAGATGTCGACGCCGTCGTCAGCCTGTGGCAGCGCTGCGGCCTGACACGGCCCTGGAACGAGCCGGCGGCCGACATCGCGCTGGCGCGGAAAGATTCCAACGCGACCATCCTGATCGGACGCGACGGCGAGACGATCGTCGCAACCGCGCTGGTCGGCCATGACGGCCATCGCGGCTGGGTCTATTACGTCGCTGTCGATCCCACCCGGCAAAAGAAGGGGTTCGGCCGCGTCATCATGGAGGCGGCCGAGGATTGGCTGCGTCAGACCGGCATCGAAAAGGTGCAATTGCTGGTTCGGCCGGAGAACACGGCCGTGCGCGCCTTCTATGAATCGATCGGCTATGGCGAGCAGCCGCGCGTGATGTTCGCGAAGTGGCTCGACGGCCGTCCGCTGACGCCCTGATAGCAACAGACAGGTCCGCCATGAGCATCTCCGACCGCATCCGCCTCAAGGGCGAGCGCCTGCTCACCGACCATTACGGCACGGTGAAAAGCATCACCTTCGACTGGCGCCGCAATGACGGCGAGTGGCAGAGCATGACGCGCGACGTGTTCGATCGCGGCAATGCGGCGGCGATCCTGCCCTACAATCTCGCGCGCCGATCGGTCGTGCTGGTGCGCCAGTTCCGGCTGCCGACCTATGTCAACGGCTACGACGATCTCCTGATCGAGGCGGCGGCCGGCCTGCTCGACGACGCCTCGCCCGAGGATCGCATCCGTGCCGAGGCGGAAGAGGAGATCGGCTATCGCCTGCACCACGTCCACAAGGTGTTCGAGGCCTTCATGAGCCCGGGCGCGGTGACGGAGAAGATCCACTTCTTCGTCGCCGAATACGAGCCCGCAATGCGCATCGGCGACGGCGGCGGGCTCGCCCATGAAGGCGAGGACATCGAGGTCCTGGAGCTCGGCTTCGACGAGGCGCTGGCCATGATCGCGGACGGCCGCATCGTGGATGCCAAGACCATCATGCTGCTGCAGCACGCCGCGCTGCAGATTTTCCGCTAGCTGGAGATGCCTCGGTCCCGACAAGTCCCCGCCCCTCATCCTGAGGTGCTCGCGGAACGCGAGGCTCGAAGGGCGACGGCCCGGCTGCGGCTGCGGGGCGTTCATCCTTCGAGGCTCGCTGTGCTCGCACCTCAGGATGACGATCGAACAGCGGCGATTGCGAGAGCACCTTAAAACAAACTCCCCTGCCCGTCATCGCTCGCAAGCGGCGGGGCCTTGCGCACTGCGCGCTTCGCGACCTTCGGCGCCTCCTCCGCGGCGCGCTGCTCATCCGTGATCGGCAGCAGCAATTGCGCGTCGTCATTGTCGGCATGGTTCACGCGCCGCGAGACCTCGTGCCAGGTGAACGTGCCGTCCTGCGGCGGAACCATCAGTGCGCGCACCGGCTCGACACTGTCCTCGCTGCAATCGAGCCAGCGCGCGAAATCGGCCTCCTCGATCGCAACGGGAACGCGGTGATGCAGCACCGAGAGTTCCGGGCTTGCCGCCGTGGTGACGATTGCCACCGTGTCGAGTTCCTCGCCGTTCGGCCCCATCCAGGTCTCGGCCACACCTGCAAGCCCGAGCACCCGATGATCCCGGCGATAGATGAAGAAAGGCCGCTTGCGGCCGTCCACGACCTGCCATTCATAATAGCCGTCGGCGGGAATCAGGCAGCGCCGGCGCCGGATCGCGTTCTTGAACGCGGGCTTCTCCACCACGGTCTCGGAACGTGCATTGATCAGAAGCGTGAATTTGCGGGGGTCCTTGACCCAGGACGGAATCAAACCCCATCGCATTAAATGAAAATGCCGCGCGCCATTCTCGACAATCACGACAGGTACAGGTTGCGTCGGAGCAATATTATGCCGTGGCGGGAAATTCGGCTGCTCGAGATAGCCAAAGATCCGCCGCAGCGCCTCGGGAGGCGAGGTAATCACAAACCGTCCGCACATTCTTGAAGCCCAGATAGCTATCCGTTCAGCCGCTTTTAACCCTGCATGGCAACACTGCCGATTATGACCTCGCTGGCCACACCCCCCGCGCATCCGCCAACGCAGCACCTGATGGGCCTCGACGAGGCCACGCGTGCCGCGACCCTGAAGGCTGCCAACATCAACCCGCGCACGGGGCTTGCCACCGACTACCTCAATCACTTCAACGAAGCCATCATGCTTCTGGAGCTGATTCCGGACATGCCGGAATGCACCACCGACTTCCTGGAGTGGCGCCCGCTGTCCTATGCGGAGCACTTCATCGCCTCCAATTTCAAGGGCCGCGATCTCGCAATCGAGGCCTATGAGTCCGCCGAGCCGGAGCTGCGCGCCGAATTCGACCACATGACGGAACTTATGACCAACATCCTGACCGCGGTCAGCCAGGCCATGCGCGAGGTCAATCAGGATTCGACCCGCGCCAAGCTCGCGGTGCAGGCGCTGAGCTGGCTGAAGGAGTTGGTGCAGGCCACGGGCGGTATTATCAATGGCGGCACCGAAGGCAATGTCGACTACATCATGACCCATTGATGGGCGAGCCGTTCCCACATCAGCGCCCGCAGCTGGCGGTCAGCGCCGCGATCTTTCGCGATGGCCAGGTGCTCCTGGTCCGGCGCGCGCGCTCGCCCGGCAAGGGCTTCTATTCGCTGCCCGGCGGCCGGGTCGAATTCGGCGAATCGCTGCATCAGGCGCTGGCGCGGGAAGTCGACGAGGAAACCGGGCTTCGCATCGACATCGTGGGGCTGGCCGGCTGGCGCGAGGTGCTGCCCGCGGCGGGTCTCGGCGGGCATTATGTGATCATGTCGTTCGCGGCGCGCTGGCGGGCCAACGAGCCGGTGCTCAACGATGAACATGACGATTTCAAATGGCTCGCGCCGGCCGCGCTCGGCGACCTCAAGGTCACCGGAGGGCTGCCCGAGGTGCTGGAAGCCGCGGAACGGTTAATAAAGGCCTGATTTCCGCAAGCCAGGCGCCTTGCTTAATGCGCAATTAAGGGGCTATCAGGCGGTTATCGGACCTCATCCATGCCAGCACGCCTCCTCGCCCTCATCCTGATCTGCCTGAGCCTTGCTGCGCCGATTCGCGCCGCCGAGGAAGGGGCTGCAGGGACCGCAGCGGCAGCGCCGTTCGACGGCGACCTGCAACGGCTCGCCGAGATCCTCGGTGCGCTGCATTATCTGCGCGGCGTCTGCGGCAGCAATGAAGGGGCGAAATGGCGCAACCAGATGCAGGCGCTGATCGATGCCGAGACGCCGTCGGGCGACCGCCGCTCCCGCATGATCGCCGCCTTCAACCGCGGCTATAACGGTTTCCAGCAGACCTACCGCACCTGCACCCCGGCCGCCCTGGTCGCCATCCGCCGCTATGTCGAGGAAGGCTCGAAGATCTCGCGCGACCTGACCGCAAGGTACGCGAATTAGCGACGACGTTTTGCTTCAGTCCGAAGCGGCCTCCCGTCTATCACCCTCACCCTGAGGTGCTCGCGAAAGCGAGCCTCGAAGGGCGACGGCCCCGCTGCAGCCTCCGGGCCGCTCATCCTTCGAGGCCTTCGCTGCGCTACGGCGCCTCAGGATGACGGGTCGAACTGTTTTCACGCGCTCTGAGGTGAAGTGAAGAAATTTGGCATGGGTGGAGCGCAGCACAACCCGTCGTTCGGAGGCACTGAAAAGGTGATGGGTGTCGCTGCGGTCTGCCTATCCTACGCACCGGTTTCCGACCCGTCACCCTGAGGTGCTCGCGAAAGCGAGCCTCGAAGGGCGACGGGGGACAAGCTCAACCGCATGACGGGTGACAAGCCGTATCGGAGCCGGGTCTCGGTCCCGGAACCACCCTCTTGATTTATCAACACGCGTTAACCTTTCCTAAAGAACTGCTCTAGGCGGGTGCGCCGCGCGTGCTAAACCAGCCTTCGACGCGCCTGACTTGTCATAAAACGCGTCAGTTCTGTCCCTCCTGTTTCAAGCGCTGACACATGTCCTTTCATCTCGCCCGCGAGCCCCTCCCCGATCACGAGCAGAAGCAGGCGGCGCTGTCCTATCTGAACGAGGCCTGGGCCGAAGCGCGCCATGACGGCGTCGACGGCGACTGCCTGGCGCAAGCGAGCCTGTTCGCAGCGCTTGCCGAGCTCGTCGCCACCTATGGCGAGGATGCGGTGGCGAAGTTTGCGGAAGGCCTGCCCGCACGCGTCCGCAACGGCGAATTCTCGCTGGCGCTGGCGCGGCAGTAGACCCCGGCACCGCTGTCATCGCCCGCAAAAGCGGGCGATCCGCTATTCCAGAGACGTCAGCAATTCAATCAAGCGGGTGCGGCATACTGGATTCTGCGCCTTCGCGGGGAATGACGAGAGACTGCGGCGCGCGCCCGACGGGCAAATCAATTCGCTTTTTCCGACTTAACGTCTTTCGATTTGTCCAGCCCTCGCGCGAAAAATATTATCTTTCGTTTTTCCGAAAAAGATGATCTACTCCTCCACGTTCCGTTCCGACACGAGGGGCGTACGCGTCGTCACGAACGTGGAGCGGAATGCGGTGGACGTGGAGGTGCCGTCAGACGTGCGGCGCTGACGCGGACGGCGAAGTCGTGTGGTCCTGGCGCGCCCATGCAGCGCTAAGTCCTCGCAAGCTGAAAAGCTTCGCGGGGGGCGACGGTGGCAAACGCTGGTTCACCGGGGAGATCACGTATAAGCCGTAACCCATTGCGCAGGGAAGGCCGGTGTGATCACCGCCTGTACCTGTGGTTCTCGCGCTCGCGCAAATCTCTTTTGCGCGAGGCCCCGGGTGCAGCGGCCACCCGGCCTTCCCTGCTCCCTCTGTTTTCGAGGGTATGGACGATGCAAGACTCGGGCGGAATGCGCCGCGAGAATGAGAAGTCGTGTCGGCTGTCATGTCGTGGCCGCTCTTACATCCTCATGGTGAGGAGGCGCGCCAGCGCCGTCTCGAACCATGAAGGCCCCGATGCAACCGACGCCCGGATTTTACAGTGACACCAAGCTGCTGCCGTCTGCCGCCTCACGCGCCGCTTGAACCGAACCAGGCCGTCCACAGGCCTTGTTGGCGGCAGCCCGGCGGCTTAACTTGCAGATGACTATCGGCTCCTTGCCGCTCAACAAGAACTTCAAGAGACCGCAAATGCAGGCAGCGCTTCTTCCCGACCGGGGCGTGGTGAAAGTGTCCGGCGAGGACGCACGCAATTTCCTCAACGGCATCGTCACCACCGACCTCACCGGGCTCAAGCCTGGGCAGGCGAAATTCGGCGCGCTGCTGACCCCGCAGGGCAAGATCATCGTCGACTTCCTGATCACGGAGGCGCCGGCCGGACATGGCGGCGGCTTCCTGTTCGACTGTCCGCGCGTGCTCGCACAGGCGCTCGCCGACAAGCTTCGCTTCTACAAGCTGCGCGCCAAGGTCACCGTGGAGAATTTGAGCGACAGCCTCGGCGTCATCGCCGCCTGGGGCGGCGAGCTCACCATGCAGCCGGACCTGACCTTCGCCGACCCGCGCGCGGCAGCGCTCGGATATCGCATCCTGGCGCCGCAGGAGCTGGCCGGGAAGGTCGCCGTCCTGATCGGCGCCGACCTCGTCGATGCGAGCGCCTATGAGGCGCAGCGCATCGCCTGCGGCGTGCCGCGCGGCGGGCTCGACTTCATCTATGGCGACGCGTTCCCGCACGAGACCAACATGGACCGCCTGCATGGCGTCGACTTCGACAAGGGCTGCTATGTCGGCCAGGAGGTGGTTTCGCGCATGCAGCACCGCGGCACCGCGCGCACCCGCACGGTGCGGATCATTCTCGACGGTCCCTCGCCGGAGGCCGGCGCCAGCATCCTCGCCGGCGACAAGCCGGTCGGCACCATCGGCTCGACCGCGGGCGAAAAGGGCCTCGCACTGGTGCGCACCGACCGCGTCGCGGACGCGCTTGCCGCGGGCCAGCCGCTCACGGCGGGCGGGCTGCCGCTGCATCTGGCCGACCCGGAGGCCGTGCTCAACGCCAACAAGCAGGGCGCCGCATGAGCCGCTCCGCCCGCCTGCATCCGGACGGCAAGACGCGCTGCCCCTGGCCGGGCGAGGATCCGTTCTATGTCGCCTATCACGACACTGAATGGGGCGTGCCTGAACATGACGACCGCGCACTGTTCGAGAAGCTGATCCTCGACGGCTTCCAGGCCGGGCTGTCCTGGATCACGATCCTGCGCAAGCGCGACAATTTCCGTCGCGCCTTCGACGATTTCGAGCCGGCGAAGATCGCGCGCTACAATGCGAAAAAGGTGCATGCGCTGATGAACGATGTCGGCATCGTGCGCAACCGCGCCAAGATCGAGGGCACGATCGAAAGCGCGAAGTCCTATCTCAAGATCATGGAGGAAGGCCCTGGCTTCTCGACGTTTTTATGGGACTTCGTCGACGGCCGGCCCAAGGTCAACCAGTTCAAGACCACCGCGAGCGTGCCGGCCTCGACTCCGCTGTCGATCAAGATGTCCAAGGAGCTGTCCTCGCGCGGCTTCAAGTTCGTGGGCCCGACGATCGTCTACGCCTTCATGCAGGCGACCGGCCTCGTCAACGATCATCTCGTCACCTGCTTCTGCCATGAGGCTTGCGGAAAAGCGCATCGCAAGCCGCGCCTTGCGGTCAAATGAGCCTGCGCCAGATGAGCTCGGACAGGAGCGCCGATACCCGCGTCTGGCAGCGGATGCTGTCGGGGCGGAGGCTCGATCTGCTCGACCCCTCCCCGCTCGACGTCGAGATCGCCGACATCGCCCATGGCCTCGCCCGCGTTGCGCGCTGGAACGGCCAGACCTCGGGCGCGCATATCTTCTCGGTGGCCCAGCACACGCTGCTGGTGGAAGCGGTGCTGCGCGCCGAAAATCCCAATATCGATGCCAAGGTCAGGCTGGCCGCGCTGCTGCATGACGCGCCGGAATATGTCATCGGCGACATGATCTCGCCGTTCAAGGCGGTGCTGGGAGGCGACTACAAGGCGGTGGAGAAGCGGCTGTTGGCCGCGATCCACATCCGCTTCGGGCTGCCGCCGCAGATCCCTGTTGCGATGGAGAAGCAGATCAAGGCAGCCGACCGCGGTGCGGCCTATCTCGAGGCCACGGAACTGGCCGGCTTTTCCAGGGAGGAGGCAAGACGCCTGTTCGGCCGCGATCCGGGCCTGCCCGACCCGGTCAGGGAGGACTATCTGACACCCTGGAGCGCGGCAAAAGCCGAGAAGCGGTTCCTGGCCCGATTCAAGGCGCTGGAGGCTTGAATGGCACGGCCGGAGGTGCTTTCACGGCGGCATATCCGAACCGTAAGGTGGGCAAAGGCGCTCGGCGCCGTGCCCACCTTCCCGCCGCAACAAGAAGATGGTGGGCACGCTTCGCTTTGCCCACCCGACCCGGGAAGTTAGGACGACCATGATCCACGTTTGCTCGCTCGCCGCCCTGCCTGAGACCGTCCGCCAGACGCGCGCCAGTCACGTGCTGACGGTGATGGGCAAGGTCGACCAGGTGCAGCGGCCGGCATCGATCAGGCCGGAGAACCATCTGAAGGTCTCGGTCGACGACATCACCGAGCCGATGGACGGCTTTGTCATGCCCTCGGACGAACATGTCACGCAGGTGCTCGATTTCGTGCGCGGCTGGGACCGCGGCGCGCCTTTGGTCATTCATTGCTGGGCCGGCGTCAGCCGCTCGACGGCGAGCGCCTTTGCGGCGGCCTGCGCGCTCAACCCGCATCGCGAGGAGATCGAGATCGCCCGCCGGATCCGCGCGGCCTCCCCGATCGCCTCGCCCAACCGCTTGATCGTCAGCCTCGCCGACCGGGCGCTCGGCCGCGACGGGCGCATGCTGCGCGCGCTCGATGCGATCGGGCCGGCCTCGATGATGGTGGAGGGCGTGCCGTTCCACCTCGAGCTCGACTGAAGCCGCGTGCTACCCTGGTGATCTCAAATCAACCGGATTCGAGGCACGGGGGAATGAGCGAGACGCCACTCAAGCCGATCGAGATCGGCCTGACTGCGGCCATCGTCGCGATCGAGGGCAACGAGCCATTGATCCTGACCGCGTCAGCCGAGGACGACGGCAAGCTCGCAGGGCTCCCCTTCGGTCCGTTCGATGCGCTCGCGCACCGCACCTTCGAGATCGGCTTGCGCGCCTGGGTCGCCGAGCAGACGGGACTGCAACTCGGCTATGTCGAGCAGCTCTACACCTTCGGCGACCGCGGCCGTCACGCGCAGCTGAGCGATACCGACGCCCATGTGGTCTCGATCGGCTACCTGGCGCTGACCAGAGCCGCCGGCAGCGTGACGCCCGCGCCCGGTGCCGGTTTCGAGCCCTGGTACCGCTACTTCCCCTGGGAGGACTGGCGCGAGACCCGTCCCGAGATCATCGCCCGCGACATCCTGCCCGCGCTCGACGAATGGGCGGCGCGTGGCGAGGATGCGGCGACGCCGCGTCCGCTGTCCCGCCGGGATCGCGTGCGGCTCTATTTCGGCGGCGAAGATGCGCATTGGGACGAGGAGCGCGTGCTCGACCGCTATGAGCTGCTCTATGAGGCAGGCCTGGTCGAGGAGGCCCGGCGCGACGGCCGGCCCGCGGCGCTGGCGCGCGAGCGGCTTCCCGCGCTCGGCGTTGCAATGCGCTTCGACCACCGCCGGATTCTCGCCACCGGAATCGCACGGCTGCGCGCCAAATTGAAATATCGTCCGGTGGTGTTTGAACTGATGCCGGCCGAATTCACACTTACCGAATTGCAGCACACGGTGGAAGCGATCTCGGGACGGCATCTGCACAAGCAGAATTTCCGGCGGCTGGTGGAAACCACGGCCCTGGTCGAACCGACCGGCGTGATGTCGACACAAACCGGCGGCCGGCCCGCTGCATTGTTTCGGTTTCGCCGCGAAGTGCTGCAGGAGCGCCCAGCTCCTGGCCTGCGGGTCCGCGGCCGGCGCTGAAGGAAACCGATGCTCGATTCAATACTGGACGCACCGTTCGATTTTTTCGCGCTGCTGATCGCGGTGATCGCCTTCTTTGTCGCCCGACGCTCGCGCAAGCAGATCGATGCGCTGCGGGCGCGGCTCGACCTGCTCGAGGCTGCCGGCGAGCAGGCGGCGCGCGCCGTGCCGTCACCGACGCCCCATGAGCCGACGGTCGAGTCCGCTGCGCCCGCGCCGACCGTCCAACCCGTATCCGAGCCTCCGCCGCTTGCGCCGGAAGCTGCGGCTGCCGAGGCCGAGATCCCTGCACCGACCGTCGCACCGCCGCCGCTGCCGCCGCTGCCGGCCACCGAGCCGGGCTTCGAAGAGCGCATCGGCACGCGGTGGGTGGTGTGGATCGGCGGGCTCACGCTCGCGCTCGGCGGCTTTTTCCTGGTCCGCTACTCCATCGAGGCCGGCCTGCTGGGTCCGCGCGTGCGCACCTTCCTTGGCGGATTGTTCGCGCTGGCGCTGCTCGGCGTCGGCGAGTGGACCCGCCGCAGGGAGAGCATCGCCGAGATCGAGGCGCTGCCGATCGCCAACATTCCGGCGATCCTGACCGCGGCCGGGACGGCGGTCGCCTTCGCCACCGTCTATGCCGCCTACGCGCTCTATGATTTCATTGCGCCGGCCACCGCCTTCGTCCTGCTCGGCCTCGTCGCCCTCGGCACGCTCGCGGCCGCGCTGCTGCACGGACCGGCGCTCGCCGGTCTCGGCGTCGTCGGCGCCTTTGCAACACCCATCCTCGTGTCATCGGAAAAGCCGGACTTCTGGGCGCTCTATATCTACCTTGCGGTCGTCACCGCAGCGGCGCTGGGGCTCGCGCGAATGCGGCTGTGGCGATGGCTCGCCGTCACCACCATCGTCCTTGCGCTGCTCTGGATCCTTCCGGTCCTGACATTCGATCCGCCCGACGTCGCCCCTTACGCCTTCCACGTCATCGCCGGCTTCACCATCGCAAGCCTGCTCGTCGTCTGCGGCTTCATGTTCGGGCCGCCGATCGCGGATGAGCGGATCGAGCCGATCTCGTCGATGTCGCTCGGCGCATATCTGCTCGGCGCGCTCCTGATCGTGCTTGCGAGCCAACATGCAAACTCCGCCCTGATCGTCTTCACCTTGCTGGTCGCCGCGACTTTCGTCGTCGCCTGGCTTGCGCCGGCGGCCACCGGCGCGATTGCCGCCGCGGCGCTGTTCGTCTTCATCCTATTTGCCGAATGGGCGGTGCGCGGCAATCCGGACCTTCTGGTGATGCCGGGCGGCCCATTGCCGGGCATCGGCGGCCCCGCGGCCACCGACCAGTCGGTCACGCTCCACATGACGATCGCGGCGATCTTCGCGCTCGGATTCGGCGCGATTGGCTTCCTCGCCCAGGGCCGCGCCGCGAACGCCATCGTGCCGGTGGTATGGTCGTCGGCCGCCGTGTTCATGCCGCTCGCGCTGCTGATCGCCCTCTATGCCCGCATCGCCCATCTCGATCGCTCGATCCCGTTTGCGATCCTTGCGGCGCTGCTGGCGGCGGCCTTCGCTGCCGCGACCGAAGCTCTCAGCCGCCGCGAACCCCGCCCCGGCCTTGCCATTTCGACCGCGCTGTTTGCGACCGGCACGCTCGGCGCGCTGGCCCTTGGCTTTACATTTGCGCTGGACAAGGGCTGGCTGACGATTGCGCTGGCGCTGATGTCGCTTGGAACGGCCTGGATTGCGATGCAGCGGCCGATTCCGTTCCTGCGCACGCTGGCTGCGATCCTCGCCGCCATCGTGGTGGCGCGGGTCGGCCATGAGCCGCGCATTGCCGGCGACGATATCGGCACCACGCCGATCTTCAACTGGCTGTTGTGGGGCTATGGCGTGCCGGCCGCGTCTTTCTGGCTCGGCGCCCATTTCCTGCGCCCGGGTGGCGACGATCCCCCGCTACGCGCGGTCGAGGCGGCGGCGATCCTGTTCACGGTGCTGTTCGCCTTCACGGAAATCCGCCATGCGATCTATGGCGGCGACATCTATCGCGCCGTTCCATCGCTTGCGGAGACCGCGCTCGAAGTCTGCGTCGCGCTTGGGCTCGCGATCGGTCTGGAGCGGCTGCGCATCCGAACCGGCAGCGTGGTGCACAATGTCGGCGCGGTGCTGCTCACCGTGTTCGCCGGCATCGTCGGCGTGTTCGGGCTGTTGCTCGCGGAAAACCCGATGCTGACTTGGATTTCGGTCTCGCTCGACGGCGCCGCGATCAACCTGCTGCTGCTCGCCTACGCGCTGCCGGCCGTTCTGATGCTGCTGCTGTCCTATGCGGTGGCGGGGCGACGACCGACAGCCTATGCCAACACCATCGCCGGCGGGGCGCTGGTGTTTGCGCTGGCCTATACGAGCCTCGAGGTGCGCCGGCTCTATCACGGACCGTTTGTCCAGATCGGGATCACCACCGGCGCCGAGCAATACACCTATTCCATCACCTGGCTCGCCTTCGGCGTGGTGCTGCTCGGTGTCGGCATTCTCGTCAATTCGCAGCGCGCGCGGCTCGCATCCGCCGTGGTGATTGCACTGACGATCATGAAGGCCTTCCTGATCGACATGTCCACGCTGACCGGTGTCTACCGCGCGCTGTCCTTCATCTGCCTCGGCCTGGTGCTGGTCGCGATCGGCTGGCTGTACCAGAAGATCCTGTTCCGGCGGCAAAGCCAGCCGCCGCCGGCGACGCCTCAGGCTTTATGACCCCCTCACGCCGCGCGAACCGAGCCCAGGAACTGGCTCACCTCGCGCCGCAAGCGGTCGCTGTCGGTGGACAGGGTTTGCGCTGCCGAGAGCACCTGCGAGGAGGCCGAGCCGGTCTCGGTCGCACCGCGCTGCACGTCAGCGATGTTGGCGGAAACCTCCTGCGTGCCCTGTGCGGCCTGCTGCACGTTGCGGGAAATTTCCTGCGTCGCGGCCCCCTGCTCTTCCACGGCGGCGGCAATGGCCGAGGAAATCTCCGACAACTTTTCGATGGTCTCCGAAATCCCCTTGATCGCGCCGACCGACTGCTGCGTCGCGGACTGGATGCCGGTGACCTGCTGGCCGATCTCGCCGGTTGCCTTTGCCGTCTGCTCGGCAAGCGCCTTCACCTCGGCGGCGACCACCGCAAAGCCGCGGCCGGCCTCGCCCGCGCGGGCCGCCTCGATGGTGGCGTTCAGCGCCAAAAGGTTGGTTTGTCCGGCGATGGTGTTGATCAGCTCCACCACGTCGCCGATCCGGCTCGCCGCCCGCGCCAACTCGCCGACGCGGTCGTTGGTCGCGCGGGCCTGGTCGACGGCTTCGCTTGCCATCCGCGCCGAGTCCTGCACCTGGCGGCTGATCTCGCGAATGGAGGACGACAATTCCTCTGTTGCAGAGGCCACCGATTGTACGTTGGTGGAGGCCTCCTCGGACGCCGCCGCGACGGCGGTGGACAGCTGCTGCGCCCGGTTCGCGGTCGAGGTCAGCGTGTCGGCGGAATTTTCCAGCTGGGTCGAGGCCGAGGATACCGTCTCGACAATGCTGCCGATCACCGCTTCGAACTCGCGCGTGATGTGGTCGACCTTTCGACCTCGCTCGATCTTGGCCTCGGCATCCCGCGCCGCCGCCTCGTCGGCGGCTCGTTTGGCGATCAAGGCATCCTTGAACACCTGCAGGGTGTCGGCCATCGTGCCGATCTCGGTCCGCTCGCCGCGGTGCGGCACTTCGGCGGAGAGATCGCCGTCGCCGAGCGCCTGCATCGGCCGCACGATGGAGGCGATGCCATTCGAAACGTCGCGCACCAAATAGAAGCCTACGGCAACGCCGGAGACGATCGCGGCCATGACAATGGCGACAACGATCCTGAAGGCGAGGTTGTAACTGTCAGCCGCATTCTTGGTCGCGGCGTCGGCGCCGGCATTGTTGAGGTCGATATCCTTTTTGAGTATCTGGTCGGATTCGCGAGCGATGACGGCCACCGACTTGTTGAGCAATTCGTTGGCCTCGTGCGGAATGCGGCCGATGCTCTTGCGCGAGAGATCTATGACCTCCTGCACGCCCTTGACATATTTGTCCCAGGCGCTCGACCAGTCCTGATACAGCGCGCGCTCCTGCGGCGAGGTGATCAGCGGCTCGTACGCCTTGCGATCTTTTCCGATGTTGTCGAGGATGCCCGACAACCTCTTTTCCGCGGCGTCCTTCTCCTCCGCCGTCTCCGCCATCACATGCGCGCGAAGCCCGATGCGGTAGAGATTGATGTCGGCGCGCAGGTCGCCGAGCACGCGGACGCTGGACAGCCAGTTCTCGGCGATGTCAACCGTGTGATCGTTGATCGCCCCCATGCTGCGCACCGCCAGCACGCCGAGGCTCGACATCAGCACCAGCATGAAGGTGATGACGGCTGCGATCTTGATGCGAATGGAAAGTTTCGACATGACAATAATGTCCTGACTGATGATCCCCGGAATGCGTGCATGCTGAGCGCGGTCGCTTGGCGCGACATCGTGCCTGCTCGGCAATTCGCGAGCGGCTGCGCTTACAATCTGAGGATAGAGCACAGTTCCAAGTCGGTGGTTAATCGGGGCCTCGTACTACTACTTATCCGTGCAGAAAAACGAGGTAGTACAACACCTGCGAGCACGTTGCGCGTGGCGAGACAGATCCCGGCCGTCAATCCAGCGCCTCGCCCAGCACCCGGATCCGGAATACCGGCTCCTTGGCTTCGTCGAGCAGCTCCATCTGCCATTCCGCGTTCGGCTTGAGGCTTTTTGCTATGCCGCCGACGAGATTGGCACAAACCGCTCTCATCTCGCTCCAAGCGGCTTCGCGCGTTTCGAATTCGTACGGCAGATCGGAGGCTCCGGAATAGTGCCCGTGGCTGATCCGGAAAAAATAAGTCGCCATTATTGACCCATGCGTTGGGCCCGTCCCCGCGCAAAACTGGACCGGCAATACTACCAAGGCATGAAAGGAGCGGACCGTATGACTACGGCCAGCTGCTCGATAAAATCACTCGGTCGAGCGGCGAAGCTCGGGCGCGGCCTCGACCTTAGCCGGCTCGGACCTGACCGGCTCGATCTTGCCGCTCTCGACTGTTGGCGTCTCCACCCGCGAAGCAACTTCCGCGTGCGACGACGCAACCGATCCGGTCTCCTCCGCGTGATGCGAATGCGGACGGGCCACCGCGCGTGCCATCAGCATCTGGGCGCCGCCGGCGTGATGGAAGTCGCAATAGGCGAAGCTCATGCCGGAGACCGAGCCGCGGAAGCTGGCTTCGTCGGTCTTGTCCAGATTGAAGCAGGGCTCGAATGGCAGCCCCCGCAGCGAGGCGCAAACGGCCTGTCCGCGAATTTGCAGCGTATTGCCGGGCAGGCGGATATGCCGGATGGGCCCGGAGCCCGAGAATTGCACGGCACCGGTGGCGCCCATGTCATCGAGGATACGTCCGGCACCGCGGGTGCCGTCGAAGCAGGTGAATGCGAAGACCTTGCCGGCGACGAACTTGCGCGCCTCCTCGGCGGTCATCGTCCCTGCGAGCGCGGGTGCGATCATGGCGCCGGCGGTAACGGTGCCCAACAGAAAACGCGCAAGCATGCTGCAACTCCAAACTGACCCCAAGCGCGAGCAAAGGCTGCCTTCTTTACCCGCCACTTACCATACCAACCGTGGCAACATTGGAGCAGCTTGGTTGGTAAAGTCTGAAGATCCTCAGACAATTTTTACCACAACGCGCCCCCGGACCTGGCCGGCGAGAATTTGGCCGCCCATGTCCAAGACCTGGTCGAGGCCAATTTCATGTGTGATTTCAGCGAGTTTGGCCCGATCCAAATCTCGCGCCAGGCGTTCCCAGGCGATTTTCCGCTGCGGCAGCGGGCACATCACGGAATCGATGCCGAGAAGGCACACCCCACGCAAAATAAACGGCGCGACCGACGACGGCAGGTCCATGCCGGCGGCGAGCCCACAAGCGGCGATCGCCCCGCCATACCGGGTCATGGACAGCAGATTGGCGAGGGTGGTGGAGCCGACGCTGTCCACCCCGCCTGCCCAGCGTTCCTTGGCGAGAGGCTTGGCCGGGCCGCTCAACTCGTTGCGGTCGATCACCTCGGCAGCGCCAAGGCCCTTCAAATAGGGCGCTTCCGAGAGCCGCCCGGTCGAGGCAATGACGTGATAGCCGAGCTTGGCCAGCACGGCGGTCGCAACCGAGCCAACGCCGCCCGCGGCGCCCGTGACGACCATCGGCCCCGCCTGGGGTGTCAGCCCATGCTTCTCCAGCGCCAGCACGGCGAGCATGGCAGTGAAGCCGGCAGTACCGATCGCCATCGCCTCGCGCGCGGACAGGCCGTCCGGCAGGCGCACCAGCCAATCGCCCTTCACCCGCGCCTTCTCGGCATAGGCACCGAGATGGGTCTCGCCCATGCCCCAGCCGGTGCAGACGACCTTGTCGCCGGCCTTCCAGGCGGGGTGGGAGGATTGCGTGACCGTACCGGCGAAATCGATACCGGCGATCATGGGAAAGCGCCGCACCACGGGCGCCTTGCCGGTGAGGGCAAGGCCGTCCTTGTAATTCAGCGTCGACCACTCGACGGCGACCGTGACGTCGCCATCCATCAGCTCGGCCTCGTCGAACCGGGTGAGCGCGGCGGTGGTGCCTTTGTCCGCCTTGTCGATCCTGATTGCCCTGAAGGTGGCCACGGCAAAACTCCCTGAATATCTGCTTGCAGGGGTTTTATCGCATCAGGCGGCCTGCGCAACGGCCCGCGGAACAGGCTGCTCGACAATCGGCAGGTTGATCAGCGCGGACAGCACGCCGAACAGGATCGAAAGCCACCAGACCGGCGTGTAGGAGTCGAAGCTTTCGAACACGATGCCGCCCAGCCAGACGCCAAGGAAGCCACCGATCTGATGGCTCACGAAGGCAAAGCCATAAAGGGTCGCAAACCAGCGCGTGCCGAACATCAAGGCGACCAGCGCCGAGGTCGGCGGCACGCTGGACAGCCAGGTCAGGCCGGATATCACACCGAACAGGATCGCCGAAGTCGGCGTGATCGGAAACGAGATGAAGGCGATGGTCGCCAACGCCCGCGTGAAATAGATCGCCGACAGGATGTAGCGCTTGGGCAGGAAATTCTGCAGCCAGCCGACGCTGAGCGAGCCGACCATGTTGAACAGTCCGATCGCCGCGATCACCCAGCCGCCGGTCTGCGCGCTGATGCCGCGATCGGCGAGGAACGGCGGCAGGTGCACGGTGATGAAGGCGAGCTGAAAGCCGCAGGTGAAGAAGCCGAGCACCAGCAGCACGTAAGAGCGGTGCCCGAAGGCCTCGGCGAGCGCAGTCTTGAACGATTGCTGGTCCGCACTACCGGCCTTCGCGGGCTCCGCGGCCGGCGTTGCGATCGCGAGCGACAGCGGGATGATCAGCAGCATCAGGCCGGCGAACACCATCAGTGCGGTCTGCCAGCCGAAATTGTCAATCAGCGCCACCCCAAACGGTGCGAACACGAACTGGCCGAACGAGCCCGCCGCGGTGCCCGCCCCGAGCGCAATCCCACGCCACTCGGCAGGCAGCAATTTGCTGAACGCCGACAGCACGAGGTTGAACGAACACCCCGCAAGGCCGAAGCCGACCAGTACGCCGGCGCCGAGATCGAGCGAGAGCGGCGTCGCCGAATAGCGCATCAGCACAAGGCCGCCGGCGTAAAGCAGCGCGCCCACGATCATCACGCGCAGCAGACCGAAACGATCGGCAATGGCGCCGGCAAGCGGCTGGCCGAAGCCCCATAACAAATTCTGCAAGGCGATCGCGAGGCTGAAGACGTTGCGGCCCCAGGCGAAGTCCTGGCCGATAGGCTTGATGAAGAAGCCGACGCTCGAGCGCGGGCCGAAAGAGAGCAATGCGATCGCACAGCCGCAGGCGATGATGACAAGCGGCGTGCGCCAGCTCGAAGCGGCAGGAGCCGGCCGAAGGTCGCCCACGGTTGTCGACATCAAAAACTCCCCCGTCTGCTCCCGGCGGCGGCTTCTGGAATCGGTGGCCGCGGTCCCGGACGAGTTAATGCATCTGCATGAAAAGCCAAGCGTCATACGATGGAAATTTTGTTTCGCAGAGCAGCCCTGCAAAACGCTGATGTCGACCACGCCGAATTGATCGGGGGAACGACTGGCGTAGCCGCCGGGGTCCTGCTATGTTTATTTTGCTCGATATGAGTATAAAGGCTTTGAAATGAGCCAGCCCAGTGTAGCGGACTGGCTTGGCGAAACCGAACCACCGACAAGAACCACCGGCCCTTGCGGCCGGATTTCTCGGGCTCATGATATGCTCAACTTGAGTATATTTGTGACCTGAGGCCAGAGAAAGGGAGGCAGTCATGCCGATTGCTGGAATCTACGGGCCCAACGACTTCCCCGCCACCGCACGTGGCCCCGCCATTCCCATCCACACCAAGGCGAACGGCGCCGCGCGTGCCCGCGCATTGCCGATGCCGCGGCTCGAATGGACGAACGAGGTCGAGCGCGCCACGGCGCATCTCTATGAGCGCGTCAAAGATGTGATCCCGCCGATCGAGTGGCCACTCATGGCGCCCTATGTAAAGGCGATCAATGAGCTCAAGGCCGCGCGCGATGCGGTCATCCTCGCACACAATTACCAGACGCCGGAGATCTTCCATTGCGTCGCCGACATCACCGGCGATTCGCTGCAGCTCGCAATCGAGGCCACAAAGGTGAAGGCCTCCACCATCATCCAGTGCGGCGTGCATTTCATGGCGGAGACTTCGAAGATCCTCAATCCGGACAAGACCGTGCTGATCCCGGATCCACGCGCCGGCTGCTCGCTGGCCGCGAGCATCACGGCTCAAGACGTGCGGCTGTTGCGCGAGCGTTTCCCCGGCGTGCCGGTGGTCGCCTATGTCAACACCTCCGCAGACGTCAAAGCGGAAGTCGACATCTGCTGCACCTCGTCGAATGCGGTCGAGGTCGTGGAGAGCCTGAACGCGCCGACGGTGATCTTCCTGCCCGACCAGTATCTGGCGCGATATGTCGCCTCAAAGACCAGCGTGAAGATCATCGCCTGGAAAGGCGCCTGCGAGGTGCATGAACGCTTCACCGGCGACGAGCTGCGTGCCTATCGTGAAGCCGATCCGAGCGTGCAGATCATCGCGCATCCGGAGTGTCCGCCCGACGTGCTGGCGGAAGCCGATTTCACCGGCTCGACCGCACACATGATCAAATGGGTGCGCGAGAAACACCCGCGACGACTGGTGATGATCACCGAATGCTCGATGGCCGACAATGTCCGCGCGGAGCTGCCGGATGTCGAGATGGTGCAGCCGTGCAACCTGTGCCCGCACATGAAGCGCATCACGCTGGCGAACATTCTGGAGAGCCTGCTGTATTTGCGCGAGGAGGTCGTGGTCGATTCTGACATTGCCGAGAAAGCACGACGCTCGGTCGAGCGGATGATCAATCTGAACCATTGAAGCGGCGTCCCAAGCGAGCGGAGCGAATGCGAGACGACGGCGGAGCAAATCCATGAACAATTCAATTCACACCCTGACCAACACCGACGATGTCGTGATCATCGGCGGCGGACTTGCAGGCCTGTTCTGCGCGCTGAAGCTCGCGCCGCGGCCGGTCACAGTGATCTCGGCGGCGCCGCTGGGGCAAGGCGCGTCGTCCGCCTGGGCGCAAGGCGGCATTGCCGCAGCGCTAGCCGAAAGCGACAGTGCGGAAGCGCATGCGGCCGACACCATCGCGGCGGGCGCCGGCCTTGTCGACGAGGAGGTCGCGTTGGCGCTGGCGCGCGAGGCCCCCGGCCGCATCGAGGACCTGCTGCGCTATGGCGTGCCCTTCGACCGCGACCTCGAAGGCAGGCTCGCACTCGGCCGCGAGGCCGCGCACTCGGCAAGGCGCATCGTGCATGTGCGCGGCGACATGGCCGGACAAGCGATCATCGCGGCGTTGACGGAAGCCGTCCGCAAGACACCGTCGATCCGCGTGATCGAAGGCTTTGTCGCCGAGGCGCTGCTTGTCGAACAGGATGCGATGGCGGGCGTGCAACTACGAAAGCGCGCCGAGCCCGCGGCAAGACCGCTGATCGCCGCCGCGCGGAAAATCGTTCTCGCGACCGGCGGGATCGGTCATCTCTATGCGGCGACGACCAACCCGCAGGAGGCGTCGGGAACGGGCCTTGCGATCGCCGCCCGCGCCGGTGCGGTCATTGCCGATCCGGAATTCGTGCAATTTCATCCGACCGCGATCATGGTCGGCCGCGATCCGGCGCCGCTGGCAACCGAAGCGCTGCGCGGCGAAGGCGCCACCCTGATCAACGGCAAAGGCGAGCGTTTCATGCTGGCTCGTCACCCCGATGCAGAGCTCGCGCCGCGCGACATCGTCGCCCGCGGCGTGTTCGCCGAGATAGCCGCCGGTCGCGGCGCCTATCTCGATGCGCGCGCAGCGCTTGGTCCGCGCTTTGCCGAAAAATTCCCGACCGTCTACGCGAGCTGCATCGCCGGCGGCCTCGATCCCGCGACGCAGCCCATCCCGATCGCGCCGGCCGCGCACTACCACATGGGCGGCGTTGCGGTCGATGCGCGCGGCCGCAGCTCGATCGAAGGATTGTGGGCCGGCGGCGAGGTGGCGTCGACCGGCGCGCATGGCGCCAACCGGCTCGCATCCAACTCGCTGCTGGAAGCTGCGGTCTATGCCGCACGGATTGCCGAGGACATTGCGGGCAGCACACAGCCCGCGCCGGCCCGCGCTCTCGCGGAGCAGCCGGCGCCGCGCGACAGCGCGGTGCCGATGCGATCGGCCGAAACTCTGCGCAAGCTGATGACCTCGCATGTCGGCGTGATCAGGGACGGTGAACACCTTGCGGACGCGGTGCGCACATTTGCCGCGATCGAGCGCGACAGCGGCACGAGCGCGCTCCGCAACATGGCGACCACGGCGCTCCTGGTCGCAGCCGGCGCCTTCAGCCGCCGCGAGAGCCGCGGCGCGCATTTCCGTTCCGATTATCCAACCGAAAGCGCTCTTGCCCACCGCACCGTGATCACGCTGGTCGAAGCGCGCGAGATCGCCGACCGGCTGAGCGACGGCGCGCGCCACGCCGCGCAGCCGATCATGGCATAAAGGAGAACCCTCTTATGACAACCGCAACCTCGCTGCTGCATCCCGATGCATTCCTGTCCCCGCTTGCCCTCGACGACGCCGTCGCGCGCGCGCTCGATGAGGATCTCGGCCGCGCCGGCGACATCACCTCGATTGCGACCATTCCGGAGACGACCGCGGCGCGCGCCGTCATGGTCGCGCGCCAGGATGGCGTCATCGCGGGCCTGCCGCTGGCGCTCGCCGTATTTCGAAAGCTCTGCCCCGAAATCCAAGTGCAGGCCGATGTGCGCGACGGCGCGGCGGTGACCGCCGGCGTGCATCTGATGACGATCGCGGGACCCGCGCGCGCGGTGCTGACGGGCGAACGCACGGCGCTCAACTTCGTCGGCCGTCTCTCGGGGATCGCGACGCTGACATCGAGTTATGTGCGCAACACCAGCGGCACGCGGCTGCGTATCTGCTGCACCCGCAAGACGACGCCCGGACTCCGCGCGCTGGAAAAATACGCCGTGCGCTGTGGCGGCGGCTTCAATCACCGCTTCGGGCTCGATGACGCCATCCTGATCAAGGACAATCACATCGCGGTCGCCGGCGGCATCAAGCCGGTGCTCGAGCGCGCCCGCGCCCATGCCGGCCATCTCGTCAAGATCGAGATCGAGGTCGATACGCTGGCGCAGCTGCGCGAGGTGCTGGACACCGGCCTCGCCGACGCGGTGCTGCTCGACAACATGGACATCCCGACGCTTTCGGAAGCGGTGAACATGGCGCGAGGCCGCGTCGTGCTGGAAGCCTCCGGCGGCGTCACGCTCAATTCGATCGCGGACATCGCGACGACCGGCGTGGACTACGTCTCGTCCGGCGCGCTGACGCATTCGGCCCCGAACTTCGACGTGGCGCTGGACATCGATGCGTGAGTCTTCTCCCTCGCCCCGCTCTTTGCGGGGAGAGGGTCGGGGTGAGGGGCTGCCTCCACGAGCGGAATGCTTGGAGAGTCCCCCTCACCCGACGCTTCGCATCGACCTCTCCCCGCAAGCGGGGCGAGGTAAAGACCCTACCGCCTCACCGAATTCGGATTGAGCTCGGCTTCGCTCTTGGCTTCCTCGGCAAGCTCCGCCGAGATTGCAGCCGTCTGCTGCGGCGTGCCCCAGCTCGGGGCGTCGCTGCCGTCGCCCCAGGCCTTGGGCCGATAGAAGGTGTGGACGCCGAATTTGTACATCCGCTTCATCTCGGCGACCCAGGACGGACGCACGTAATAGGCGTGGTAATGGGTCGACTTGCCGACTTCCGGCAGCCAGATCAGCCCGTCGAGCATGGCTTTGGCGATCTTCTTCGCCCGCTCCCACATGTCGGGCTCGCGGATGATCTCCGTGTTGACCTCGCAGGCGAAGGTGAATTGACAGACGGGGTGGCGGTACTTGCTCTGGAACACCACCCCGCACACGGTGGCCGGATAGTAGCCCGAGAAGGCGCGGTTCATCACCACCTGCGCGACCGCGATCTGGCCCCGCACGGCCTCGCCGCGGGCTTCGAAATAGACCGCTTCGGCGAGGCATTTTTCGGCCTTGGCGCGCGATTTCGGGTCGGTCAGGCCGAGCCGTTCGGCCGGCGACTTGGATTGCTGATTGTCGGCGTTCACTTCGCCTTTCGGCGCGATGCTCTCGCCGCTCTCGGTTTCGCGCAGCGCGTCGCCCGACAACGGCAACGACGCAGTCGCTTTCATGTCGGGATCGGGCAGCGCGTCGGGGGAGACGATCAACGGCTCCTCGCCCGGCTGCCAGCGCTCGATGTTCTCGTAACCGCCGCCGAGCGAGGCGCGGCCAAAGTAGAGGCTCGCGGTCTTGACGTCGAAGCCGTCCTCTTGCGAGGGCGCCTGCGCTGCTGCCGGCGCGTTCTTGATATCGTTCAGCGGATGCGCTTCCAGCGACATCGAGACATCATATTGCAGCGGCGGCGCGTTCATCGCGTCTTGCAGCTCCGGATCGAGCTTGCCGCCATCAGCCGGCGCAACCGACGCAGTCTTGGCGCCGGCCGCGGAGACATTGGGCGTGTCAGGGCTCTGCAATGCCGGAATGGGAGCAGCCGCTGCAGGCTGGCTCGGCTCGGGCGTGGCACTCCCGGCCGGTGCAGGCACGATGGTCTCGGCAGGGGCGGCCGGCGGCACGACCACAAGGCGGTCGCCCTTCAGCGTGCGGTTGACCGTGGGAAAATCGGAGGCCTGATAGCGCTGTGGCGCCTGCAGAATCGGATTATGCGGCGTCGCATCCGTGATGCCGGCCGCGCGCTCGAGGCTTGCGAGACGGTAGGTCGCGCTCTCCGGCGCCGAGGTGCCGATCGGACGCGCAAAACTGTAGGTGGCGAGCTGAATGGACGCGGCCGCCGAGAACACCCGCTTCTGCCAAAGCTCGGCGACGCCAGGCTGGCGTGCCAGGAGCGAAGCGATGTCCTGGTAGCCGATCTGGTTCGGCATCAACGCGAAGATGCAAAGGCCAAGACCGAAGGACGCGAACCGCGCGCCCTTCGGCTGGTTACGCACGACAGACATCGATACGCTCACGCAACGCTTTACTCACGTCGAAAATCGAACGCAGTACATCCGTGCAATTCGATCTTTTCCGGTAGTAGCCAATTTAGGTTGCCGGGGCGTTAATCGGCGTGGCGGGCGGGACACAGGCAAGCCGGCACGCGGCTGCGCGCGATGACATCGGACGCCTTGGTAAATGCGGCTTCGATACGAGTGGTAAAGATCGCGTCAACGCGAATGGTGAAGGAACTCTGAACGGTGTGAACATGGCTCGCCGTCATTGCGAGCGAAGCGAAGCAATCCAGGGCCTCACGCGCGGCCCTGGAATGCTTCGTCGCTTCGCTCCTCGCAATGACGACCGAGACTCACGCCGTGCTGGCAGCGGCCTTGCCGATCGCAGCCTGGGCCGCCGCGAGGCGCGCGATCGGTACGCGGTAGGGCGAGCAGGAGACGTAGTCGAGTCCCGTCTCGTGGCAGAACGCAACCGAGGCCGGATCACCGCCGTGCTCGCCGCAGATTCCGACCTTGAGGCCGGGCCGCGTCTTCCGGCCGCGCGCGACGCCGATCTTCACCAGCTCGCCCACGCCTTCGCGATCGATCGAGATGAAGGGATCGACGTCGAAGATGCCCTTGGCGATGTAGGTCGACAGGAAGCTCGCGGCATCGTCACGGCTGATGCCGTAAGTGGTCTGCGTGAGGTCGTTGGTGCCGAAGGAGAAGAACTCCGCGGACTCCGCGATCTCACCGGCCATCAGCGCTGCGCGCGGCAGCTCGATCATGGTGCCGACCTGATAGCTGAGCTTGGTGTTGGTCTCGCGCATCACCGACTGGGCGGTGGCGTCGATCCGCGCCTTGATCAGGTCGAGCTCCGCCTTGGTCGCGATCAGCGGCACCATCACCTCGAGGCCGACGGCCTTGCCGGTGCGCTTTCCGGCCTCGACCGCGGCCTCGAAAATGGCGCGCGCCTGCATCTCGGCGATCTCGGGATAGGCGATCGCCAGACGGCAGCCGCGGAAGCCAAGCATCGGGTTGAACTCCGACAATTCGCGGACGCGATCGGCGAGCCGCCGCGGATCGGTGTTCATGGCGCGCGCGACTTCCTCGATCTCCGCATGGGTGTGCGGCAGGAACTCGTGCAACGGCGGATCCAGCAGGCGGATCGTGACCGGCAGGCCTTTCATGATCTCGAACAGCTCGACGAAATCGGCCCGCTGCATCGGGAGCAGCTTCGCCAGCGCCGCGCGGCGCGCCTGCTCTTCTTCGGCCAGGATCATCTCGCGCACGGTGCGGATGCGGGTCTCCTCGAAGAACATGTGCTCGGTGCGGCACAGGCCGATGCCTTCGGCGCCGAACTTGATGGCGGTGCGGGCATCGTCGGGCGTGTCGCCGTTGACGCGCACGCCGATCTTGCGGACCTCGTCGGCCCAGCCCATCAGCGTACCGAACTCGCCGGACAGCTCGGGCTCGATCATCGGCATGCGTCCCGCCAGCACCTGGCCGAGCGATCCGTCGATGGTGATGACGTCACCGGTCTTGAAGGTGCGCGAGCCCACGCTCATGGTGCCGCGGCCGTAATCGACGCGGATGCTGCCGCAGCCGGAGACGCAGGGCTTGCCCATGCCGCGTGCCACCACCGCGGCATGCGAGGTCATGCCGCCGCGCGTGGTCAGGATGCCTTCGGCGGCATGCATGCCGTGGATGTCTTCCGGGCTGGTCTCGATGCGGACCAGGATGACCTTGCGGCCATCGGCCTGCAGCTTGGCCGCTTCGTCGGAGGAGAACACGATCTCGCCCGAGGCCGCGCCCGGGGACGCCGGCAGGCCGGTGGCGATCACATCGCGCTTGGCCGCGGGATCGATGGTCGGATGCAGCAGCTGATCGAGCGAGGCGGGATCGATCCGCGACACCGCGTCCTTCTTGCTGATCAGGCCTTCATTGGCAAGCTCGACCGCGATTCTGAGCGCGGCCTTGGCCGTGCGCTTGCCGGAGCGGGTCTGCAGCATCCACAATTTGCCGCGCTCGACCGTGAACTCCATGTCCTGCATGTCACGGTAGTGCCTCTCCAGCATGGTGTAGATGCGGGTCAGCTCCTCGAAGGCAGCCGGCATCGCCGATTCCATCGACGGCTTGTCGGAGCCGGACTCCTTGCGCGCGTCCTCGGTGATGTCCTGCGGCGTGCGGATGCCCGCCACCACGTCCTCGCCCTGGGCGTTGATCAGGAACTCGCCGTAGAGCTTGCTCTCGCCGGTCGAGGGGTTGCGGGTGAAGGCAACACCGGTCGCCGAAGTCTCGCCCATGTTGCCGAACACCATGGCCTGCACATTGACCGCAGTGCCCCACGACTCCGGAATATCGTGCAGCTTGCGATAGGTCACCGCGCGAGCGTTCATCCAGGATGAAAACACCGCGCCAATCGCGCCCCACAGCTGGTCGTGCGGATCCTGCGGGAAGTCCTTGCCCGTCTCGCGCGCCACCGCATCCTTGTACTGTCCGACGAGATCGACCCAGTCGTCCGCGGTGAGGTCGGTATCGAGCGAATAGCCCTGGCCATCCTTGAAGGTGTCGAGGATGTCCTCGAAATGATGGTGCTCGAAGCCGAGCACCACGTCGGAATACATGGTGATGAAGCGACGGTAGCTGTCATAGGCAAAGCGCCGGTCGCCCGACATCTCCGCCAGCGCCTCCACCGTCTGGTCGTTGAGGCCGAGATTGAGGACGGTGTCCATCATGCCCGGCATCGAGGCGCGGGCGCCGGAGCGCACCGAGACCAGCAGCGGATTTTCGGCATCGCCGAATTTCTTGCCGGTCAGCTTGCCGACATGATCGAGCGCCTTTTCGACCTGCGCTTTCAGCTCTTTCGGATAGGTCTTCTCATGGGCGTAAAAATAGGTGCAGACCGAGGTCGGGATGGTGAAGCCGGGCGGCACCGGCAGGCCCAGATTGGCCATTTCGGCGAGATTGGCGCCCTTGCCGCCGAGCAGGTCGCGCATTTCGGAGCGGCCTTCAGCCTTGCCGTCACCGAAGGTATAGACCCACTTGCCTGCCTTCGCCGCCGGTGCGGGCGGCGCGGCCTTTTTCGGCGCGGGGACGACCGTTTTGGCCACTGTTTTAGCCACCGTTTTTTTAGGCGCAGCCGCGGCGACCTTCTTTGGCGCCGACTCGGGCTTGGACGCCACCTTCTTCACCGCCTTTCGCGCCGGCGCCACTGGGGCCGGCTTGCCCCGGGTTGGCGTGGATGGCTTTGATTTCGCAGCGATTTTCTTCGATCTCGCGAGGGCTTTGGCCATGACTTGCAACGATCCCGGCTGGAGGGTTCTAGGTGACGGAAATTGCGCGCCTTACACCATTTTGGGCGGGTCTGCGCAAGCTGGATACCGGCTTGCGCCGCGTTACAGGTGTAGCCAGCGCAGCAGACCGAGCCCGAGCAGGCCGACGCAGATCAGGTAGATGGCTACAATAAAGTTGAGCAGCCGCGGCATGATCAGGATCAATATGCCTGCAATCAGAGCCACGATGGCAGGCAGGTGCGCAGCGGTGATGACCATACAACTTTCTCCGAGTGACGTACGTAAAGTGACGTGCGACGTGATGCTGGAACGGATTGCGTGACGTGAGGCGGCGTAGTCGATTCGGCGGCCGCATCCTAGCGGCGCCGGCTGGGGAATAGGAGACGCCGGGAGACACTATGCGGTTCCGCCGCGGGCTGCGACTGCCGAAAATTCTTGCGCACGAGAAGCGCTGTTCCGGGGAACGATCCGGGGGGTTGCGGCATTGGCGCTGGCGTGTCGGCGACGAGCCGGCCTGCGCGCGAATACATCCAATTGTCCGGACTGTCGCAGCGGCGCCCGGACAAGGAAGCCCTGCCCGGTCCCCCCCGCCGGGCGGGGTTTTTCTTTTTCAACGCATCATGCGGATTTTTTCACCACCAGCCGATGAATGGTCTTGCCCGATGAGGCGCTGACCACCTCTTCATCGAGCAGTGTCGTGGTGGCCGACAATTCGTCGCGGACGAGTTTTGCGTCGAAGGCCGCATAGAGCCGGCCCTGCTTGTCGCGCAGGTCCGTCCCCTCCGTGACGCGCCAGCTCAGGTAAAGGATGCCGCACGAGGCCAGCAGCTCGAGCATCCGACGCACGGACGGTCCGATCTGCGCCCGCTCGAGATGCATGATCACGGTCTCGCACAGCACGTTGTCGTAGCTGCCGGGCGCAATGCCGTCCAGCTCGGGCAATTCGGCATGGAGGAATTTCAGATGCGGATAGCGCGCCCGCGCCTCGCGCAGCAGGCCTTTGGACGCATCAAATCCGTCGGTGGCAAAGCCGTTGGCGTTGAGCCAGGCGACCTCGCGTCCGCTGCCGCAACCGATATCGGCTGTCTTGCCCGCCCTGATGAAGAAGCGCGTGACGACGTCGTGCAGATCGGTCGCGGCCGGCTGCTCGTGCCAGTCCTTGGCAAATGCTGCTGCGTCGTTGTCGTAAGCCGCAAGCGTCGCACGATCCATCGTCAGCCTTCGATCTTGGAGAAATCGGCAACCGCGCGCGTGGCGGCGCGAATCTGGTTGAGCAGTTTGAGGCGGTTCTCGCGGACCTTGGGATCGTCGTCGTTGACCTTTACCTTGTCGAAGAAGGCATCGACCGCCGGGCGAAGCTTGGCCATCACGCTCATGGCGCCGGCGAAATCCTCCTTCGCCACCGCCGCGCTGGCATCAGCCTTCACCTGCTCGATGGCCCTGGCCAGCGCCTTTTCTTGGTCGAGCCTGTAGAGCGCAGTATCGGGGGCGCCGTCGAAGCTCCGCTTGTCCTTCTTTTCCTCGATGGCGAGGATGTTGCTGGCGCGCTTCGTGCCCGCGAGCAGGTTCTTGCCGTCATCGGTGTCGAGGAACGCCGCAAGCGCCTCGACGCGGCGGACGACCATCAGGAGATCGTCCTGCCCCTCGAGCGCAAACACGGCATCGACGAGATCATGCCGCGCGCCGTGCTCGCGGAGTTGCACCTTGAGGCGATCGGCGAAGAAGGCGAGCAGATCGGCTGGAAGCTTATCAGCGCCCGCGACGTATTTTTCCGGCAAGCCGCCAAGCGCGGATTTGGCAAGACCGATCAGCAACAGCCGCAGCGCGTTTTCGAGGATCAGCCTGATCACGCCCAGCGCCGCGCGGCGCAGCGCGTACGGGTCCTTGCTGCCCGTCGGCTTCTCGTCGATCGCCCAGAAGCCGACCAGCGTATCGAGCTTGTCGGCGAGCGCGACCGCAATCGACACCGGATCAGTCGGCACGTAATCGTTCGGCCCCTGCGGCTTGTAGTGCTCCTCGCAGGCCGCAGCGACGGATGCGTCCTCTCCCTGGGCCTGCGCGTAGTACTTGCCCATGAGCCCTTGCAGCTCCGGAAATTCGCCGACGACCTCGGTCAACAGATCGGCCTTGGCAAGCTTCGCGGCGCGCTTGGCTTTCTCAACATCTGCGCCGACCAGCGGCGCAATCTCCGCGGCCAGCCGCTCGATCCGCGCGATGCGCTCGCCTTGCGTGCCCAGCTTCTCGTGGAACACGATTGCGTCGAACTTCGGCAGCCGGTCTTCCAGGCGCGTCTTCAGGTCGGTCTCGTAGAAGAACTTCGCGTCCGACAGCCGCGCGCGGATCACCTTCTCATTGCCGCCGACGATGGTCTTGCCGCCGTCGGCAGTCTCGACGTTGGCCGTGAGGATGAACTTATTCGCGAGCTTGCCCGTCTTCGGATCGTGGACGACAAAACATTTCTGATTGTTGCGGATGGTGGCGCGGATCACTTCGCCCGGGATGGAGAGAAAATCCATCTCGAACGATCCCATCAGCACCACGGGCCATTCGACGAGACCTGCGACCTCGTCGAGCAGCGTCGGATCCTCGACCAGATCGAAGCCCTGCACGAAGGCGAGTTGCCGCGCGTCGGTGACGATGGCGTCCTTGCGGCGCTGCGGGTCGAGCACGACCTTGGCATTCAGGAGCTTTGCGTCGTAATCCTCGAAGCGGCGCACTTGAATGGCTGAGGGCGCCATGAAGCGATGGCCGTAGGTGGTCTGGCCGGCCTCGATGCCGTCCACGGCGAATTTCACGACATCGGGCTCTTCGGTCTCCAGGCCGAAGGTCGCAGTAATCGCATGCAGCGGCCGCACCCAGGTGAGCGAGGCTGATTTGGCCGAGCGCGCGCCCCAGCGCATCGATTTCGGCCACGGGAAGGTGCGGATGATGACGGGCAGGATTTCCGCGAGCACATCGATCGCGGCGCGGCCGGGCTTCTCGATCAGCGCGACATAGAAGTCGCCCTTCTTGTCTTTCTGGATCGTCGCTTCGTCGATCGAGGCAAGACCGGTGGCTTTGAGAAAGCCCTGGATCGCCGCTTCGGGCCCGCCAACGCGCGGGCCGCGCCGCTCGTCCTTCAAATCCGGCTGGCGCGCAGGAATGCCGTGGACGGTGAGCGCGAGCCGCCGCGGCGTCGCAAAGGCCTTGGCGCCTTCGTAGACCAGGCCTTCGGCGACGAGCTTGTCGGTGACCATGCGGCGCAGATCCTCGGCCGCCTTCGCCTGCATGCGCGCGGGAATTTCTTCGGAAAACAGTTCAAGCAGAAGATCGGGCATTGAATTCCACGGTTTCTTGCAAAACGGGCCGGCTCAGCGAATGGTCGATCGAGGGCGTCAACCGCCGGCGCGGCCCGCTTCGGTGTGAATCCAGGCTTCGCCACAAGCCTTCGCCAGGTCGCGCACACGCAGGATGTAGCTCTGCCGCTCCGTCACCGAGATGACGCCGCGGGCGTCGAGAAGGTTGAACACGTGGCTCGCCTTGATGCACTGGTCATAGGCCGGCAGCGCCATCAGATGCTCCTTGCGGTTTGACCCTTCGCGCCAGCCGGCGGCGAGATATTTCTTGCAGGCCTCCTCGGCCATCCGGAACTGCTCGAACAGCATCGCGGTATCGGCATATTCGAAATTGTGCCGGGAATATTCCTGCTCGGCCTGCAGGAAGACGTCGCCATAGGTGACGCGCTCGGCGCCGTCGCGGCCGTTGAAGTTGAGGTCATAGACGCGGTCGACGCCCTGCACATACATCGCAAGGCGCTCGAGCCCATAGGTGAGCTCGCCCGCGACCGGCGCGCACTCGACGCCCGCGACCTGCTGGAAGTAAGTGAACTGCGACACTTCCATGCCGTCGCACCAGCATTCCCAGCCCAGTCCCCAGGCCCCGAGAGTCGGGCTCTCCCAATCGTCCTCGACAAAGCGGATGTCGTGCAGCGAGGAATCGATGCCGATTGCGGCGAGCGACTTCAGGTACAGCTCCTGAAGGTTCGGCGGCGACGGCTTCATGATCACCTGGAACTGGTAATAATGCTGCATGCGGTTGGGGTTCTCGCCATAGCGGCCGTCCTTGGGCCGCCGCGAGGGCTGCACATAGGCTGCATTCCAGGGCTTTGGCCCAAGCGCCCGCAGCGTGGTCGCGGGATGGAAGGTGCCCGCGCCCATTTCCATGTCGTAGGGTTGCAGAATCACGCAGCCCTGCTCGGCCCAGAAGGTCTGGAGCGCAAGGATGAAGGCCTGGAACGAGCGATCCGGGCGCATATGCGGGCTGAGGGAATTCATGGTCGAAACAGGTCTCGCGGGGCAGGAAAACGCGCGGGACCGTATCGGCGGCGGCGCTTCAAGGCAAGGCGCGAGGGCATAAACCCGCCAACAGAACCGTCCCCCCGAGGAGGCCGCAACGCGGCCGTCTCGAAGCGCGACGGCCCGGCTCCGCCAGCGGGGCCGTTCATCCTTCGAGGCCTCCGCTTCGCTGCGGCGCCTCAGGATGACGGGTCGGCGTCACGCGGCCATTCGGCCCGGGCCCCCTAGCCCGGCCGGTAGGTGCCGGTGACGGGATCGCGCCGGAGCGTCTGGACTTCGCCCAGATGCGCGGCTTCGGCGACCCGCGACAGGCGCATCTCCTCAAGCTCCTGGTTGACCCGCAGAGCCGTTTTATAGGCCCAGCGCACCATCGCCAGGCCACCCAGTACGCCCGCGAATGCGATGAACGGCGGCATCGGTCCGATCCTCAAAATTCATTCCGCCCCGAACCGCATTGTCGCGCAGCCGAGGCCGCGCCGCAATCGCCGCATCGCGGACAAAATGGCGCGGCCCCCGGCCGGGCGCCTTGTTTCAAAAGCCGAATTTGGCCCAGATCGCCCGGGTCTCCAGCGCCGAAATCAAATCATCGGGAAGTCCGGCCAGGCCGTCGAGACCCAGCGCGCCCGCCCCCGGAGCCCGGCGGCCGAGCAGGCCGGCCAGCATGCCGCTGGCGGGCGCGATCAGGGGGGTCACCACCTTTTCGCCGTAGCGGGCCCGGAGCGTCGAGCGGAGGTCGCCGATACCGTCGGCGAGGCCGAGCGCCACGCTCCTGTCGCCGGCCCAATATTCGCCGGTGAACAGCTCGTCGTCGGCGCCCTTCAGCCGCGCGCCGCGGCTTGCCTTCACCAGCGCAATGAAAATCCCATGGATGTCGCGCTGGATCGCTTTCAGCCGCCCGACATCATCGGGGTTCTCCGGCAGGAACGGATCAAGCGTCGCCTTGCGCTCGCCCGCGGTATAGAGCCGGCGCTCCACGCCGATCTTCTTGATCGCCTCCTGGAAGCCGAAGGAGCCGCCGACCACGCCGATCGAGCCGAGGATCGAGGACGGATCGCAGAAGATCTCGTCGCCCGCACACGCAATCATGTAGCCGCCTGAAGCCGCCACATCCTCGACGAAGACCAGGACCGGCAGCTTCTTCTCCTCGGCAAGCTGGCGGATGCGCAGATAGATCTGGCGCGACTGCACCGGCGAGCCGCCGGGCGAGTTGATCAGAAGCGCAACCGCCTTGGCATTCCGGACCGAAAAGGCACGCTCCAGAACACGCGCCAGGCCGGCGAGCGTCATGCCGGGCCGCAGCGGCGTCACCGCACCGATCACGCCCGCCAGCCGCACCACGGGCACGACTGCGGTGCCGGGACGCAGGCGCGCCGGCAACCATTCCCGCCCGCGGTCGACCCAGCCGCGCCATCCACCACGAACACTCAAATCTTCGGCCATTCTGTTACCTCAAATTAACCATTTCTTATCACGCCAATGTAATTGATCCAGGCGAACGCCTTGGGCGTCCAAGTGGTTGCCTCGGTGCAATGACGCGGCGGAGAGGGACATGAAAATCTATCTGCTGATGCTTCTGATCGGTACCCTTTTGACGCTGATCCGCTTCACCGCCACGCCCGAACGGAAAACGGAACCGGCGCAGCAATAGCCGCGCGCCTCACGATATCGCCAACGGCAATACGCTCTTTCCGGCCAGGATCTCCGCGACTTGCCTGTCCGGCAACGCTGATGCGCCATTGAGCATCAGCGCCGGCAGGATTTGCGTCGGCGCCCGGCCGCCCTTCAACGCGCGGATCAGAATCCGGATCGCCGGCTTCGCGGCATCGCCATGCACCGGCAGCACGGCCAGGCTCCCGAAACCGTGATCGAGCGCGGCGAGCGCCTCCGCGAGTCCGTCCGCCCGCCAGATCAACGTCAGCACGCCGCCGGATCTGAGAATACGGCGCGCCGCCGCAATCCATTGCGCAAGCGTCGCCGGCTGCGCCATATGCGCCGATGCACGCGCTGGATCAGGCGACGCGCGGTGGCGCGCAGCATCGTTGAACGGCGGATTCATCAGCACGACATCGGCGCTGTCAGGCGGCAGGCCCGCGTCCGCAAAGGCTTGCGCCGGCGCGCCGACGTCGAGCACGCAGATGTGAGCCGTGATGCCGTTGAGCGTGGCGTTGTCACGCGCGAACGCGGCCAGGGCCGGATCGATCTCGACCAGCACGAGGTCCAGGCCGCCGACGCGTCTGGCCAAAGCCAGGCCCGCGGCGCCGACTCCTGCGCCGAACTCGACAACGCGCTCGCCTGCGCGCGCACGACAGCTCGCAGCCAGCAGCACGGCATCGTGACCGGCGCGATGGCCGGCTTTCGGCTGCCGCAACTTCAATTGCCCGCCGAGAAAGGCGTCTTCGGTATATTCCAAACGTAAGTCACTCATCCGGCCGCAATTCGTGGGAGAGGCCGGCGTCGGTGAGAAGCTGGCGCGCGGCGCGATTGTCCTCGTCATGGACCAGGATTCGCCGCGGCAGGATGCCGAGCGAGCCTTCGATCACGCTCATGTTCTGGTCCAGCACCAAATGATCGATATTGGCGCCGTCGAGCAGCGCGCCGATCGCCGAAACCAGCACGATATCGTTGGTCCGAACCAATTCCCGCAAAATGCCTCTCCGTCCGCGATCTCGCGATTTTCGGTCAACACTGCGCGGCAGTGACGCAGCGCTGTCAAGGTGACGCCGCCCTTGCCGCCTGCCGTCGCAGTTCCTATTGTGGTTCCGACCATAGCAAAACCGGAGACCCGCGTGGCGGTAATTGTGCCTTTCGAGAGCCCTTCGGGCGCGTCCATCGATGCCCTGATCGAGCTTGTTGCCGCCGACATGGAACGCGTCAACGCCACCATCCTGTCGCGGACCGGCTCGGAAGTGACGATGATCCCGGAGGTCGCCAATCACCTGATCTCCTCGGGGGGAAAACGGCTGCGCCCGATGCTGACGCTCGCCATGGCGCAACTGTCGGGCTATTCCGGCGACGGTCACATCAAGCTCGCGGCCGCCGTCGAGTTCATGCACACCGCAACGCTGCTGCATGACGACGTCGTCGACGAGAGCGAGCTCCGCCGCGGCAAGCTGTCGGCACGGATGCTCTGGGGCAACGAGGCAAGCGTGCTCGTCGGCGACTTCCTGCTCGGCCAGGCCTTCCGCATGATGGTCGAGGTCGGCTCGCTCCGCGCGCTCGACATTCTCTCCGCCGCGGCAGCCACCATCGCCGAGGGCGAGGTGATGCAGCTTGCAGCCGCCAAGAACACCGCGACCACCGAGGACGAATATCTCGCCGTGATCCGCGGCAAGACAGCGGAATTGTTTGCCGCGGCCTGCGAGGTCGGCCCCGTCATCGCCAACCGGCCGAAGGCGGAGCAGACCGCCTGCCGCTCGGTCGGCATGAATCTCGGCATCGCCTTCCAGCTCGTCGACGACGTGCTCGACTATGGCGGCAAGTCGGCCAAGCTCGGCAAGAACGTCGGTGACGATTTCCGCGAGGGCAAGATCACGCTGCCGGTGGTGCTCGCCTTCCGCCGCGGCAACGATGCCGAGCGCGCCTTCTGGATCAAGGCGCTGGAGCGCGGCGAGATCGGCGATGCCGATCTCGAGCATGCCGTCGGCCTCATGACCAAGCACCGCGCGCTGGAAGACACCATGAACCGTGCCCAGCATTACGGCGCCATGGCCGTCGACGCGCTGGCGCTGTTCCCCTCCTCGCCGATGAAGACGGCGCTGGAGCAGGTCGTGGCGTTCTGCCTCGCGCGATCGCATTAAGCAGCGACACAATCAGCTCTCCGCGTTGTTCCGGCGAAAGCTCGGACGGAGAGAGCGTGCCTCATGATCGCGCATACAATTACGGCAATCGCGAGCGCGCGATGTTCCGCGCCGCCTGTCATTCACAATTTCGGAACTCTTTTCGCCGTGAACCATTCGACCGGTGCGGCCGTTCGGAAGGGAGCGTAGGGGGCGACTGGCTAAATCACGAGCAGGAGCGATCCATGAAGTTGAATTCGGCGCAAGTGCAGCAGACCCTGAATCAGATGAATGCCCAGGTTGTTCCCGACAGCCATCCTGCGGTGACGCAACTGACCGACGTATTCGGCGAACATACGTTCTTTCTCGACGAGAACGGGCTCAAGGTCCTGGAACCGAGCGATCATCCTCCGGCCGAGGGTCAGCCGGGCGCGGTGTCGAGCGAAGTGGTGAGTCTTGCCGATTGGGCGGATTCGACGCTCACCAGCCTGGCGCCACATGAGCCGGTGTTGACCGGCACGATCATCGTGCTCGAGGACGTCAAACACTAGTTCAGCCCCCAAGTACGATGCTGAGGATGGGTCGAGCGCAGCGAAACCGATCCCGCTGGTGAGAAAGTCGACGGGCTTCGCTGCGTTTCACGCATCCTGGAAAGCGAAGCTCTAGCGGAAGCCTAGCTCAATTCCCCCGCATGCACCCACCATCCGGGGTGCAAGGCGGCGATCGTCTTCGCGGCCGCCTGCGCGTCGGCCGCTGAGGCAAACAGCGCAAAGCAGGTCGCGCCGGATCCGCTCATGCGCGCAAGCTGTGCGCCTTGCGCCTCGGCCAGCGCCCGCAGCACGTCGCCGATCACGGGCTGGATGCGCTTGGCAGGTGCTTCGAGGTCGTTGCTGACGGCCGATAGCGCCGCGATCCAGTCGGCGGCGGAGGCACCCTCGCCTGGCCATGCCGGAGCCTCGAGCACGCTGGTGGCGCCGATCAGAAGCTGCCCGTTACGCAAGCCGAGCGCGGTGAAGACGTCCTTGGTGGCAACGGGAACGTTGGGGTTGACCAGCAACGCCGGCAGCTTCGGCAGGGGCAGCGGCAACAGCCCCTCGCCCACGCCGGTCATGTCGCAGGCGCGCGAAGCAAGACACACGGGCACGTCGGCGCCGGTGAGCAGCGCCACCTCCGCAAGCCGCGCGTCGTCGAGCGACAGCTCATTGAGGCGCGCGAGCAGCCGCAGCGCCGCGGCCGCATCCGCCGAGCCGCCGCCGATGCCGGCTGCGACCGGGAGCATTTTCTCGAGCGCAAAGGTCCCGAGCTTGAGATCCGCCACACGCTCGGCCAGAAGCCGGGCGGCCTTCAGCACCAGATTGTCCGCCACGTCGCCGCAGGCGTTCGCGGTGGGGCCGGTGGTTTCCAGCGCAAGCACAGGTCCCGGGGTCAGCGTCAGGCGATCGGCGCAATCGGCAAACGCCACCACGCTTTCGAGATCGTGATAGCCATCGACCCGGCGTCCCACCACCCGCAGCGTCAGGTTGACCTTGGCCCGGCCGTAATCGACCAGCGCGTGCGTCCCCGTTTTTGCCTCAGCCGTCACGACAATCAAATCCAGATGGAAAACAGCCCTTGTTCCGGCCCCTGCATTCTCAGAAAAGCCGGCTCAAGGGAAGCCAAATAGCAGGGCGGCGGGTATTTTTGGCGCTTGACGGCGTCTGTCGAACGACACCGGACTATCACCGTCACCCTGAGGTGCTCGCCGCAAAGCGGCGAGCCTCGAAGGGCGACGGCCCCGCTGCTCCAGCCGAGCCTTCATCCTTCGAGGCTCGCTAGCGCGAGCGCCTCAGGATGACGGTTCAAGAGGGATGCCCGCCGTGACCGAAAACGGTCACGCTCTACCCCGGGTGCTAGCCGCCCTTGTCGTCGTCCTTCTTCTTCTCGTCCGCGGCAGCGGCCGCGGGAGGCGCGGCTTCCTCGGTCATGCCGTTGGATATCTTGGCCTCGATCTTGGGCAGATCGTCCGGCTCCGGCTTGAGGTCGCGCGCATGGGCCCACTGGAATTTCGCTTCCAGCTTGCGCCCGACCTTCCAATAGGCGTCGCCCAGATGGTCGTTGATGGTGGGATCCTCGGGCTTCAAATCGACCGCGCGTTCGAGATTCTTCACCGCTTCCTCGTAATTGCCGAGGCGGTAATAGGCCCAGCCGAGCGAGTCGACGATATAGCCGTCGTCGGGACGCTGCTCGACGGCCCGCTTGATCATCTTCATGCCCTCGTCGAGATTGACGCCCTGGTCGATCCAGGAATAGCCGAGATAGTTGAGGACATGCGGCTGATCGGGCTGCAGCTCCAGCGCCTTCTTCATGTCGGCTTCGGCCTTGGGCCACTGGTGCGAGCGCTCCTCGCAGATGCCGCGGTAGTAATAGTAGAACATGTTGTTCTTGTCGGTCGCGTCGGGCAGCGCATCGATGGCCTTTGAATAGGTCTCCGCGCAATCGGCGAACTTCTTGCGCCCGCGCTCGACATTGCCGAGCGCCATGATGGCTTCGAGATCCTTGGGATCGTCCGCGATCACGCTCTTGAGGATCTTGATCGCCTCGTCGCTGCGATCGGCGCTGTCGAGATCGGTGGCGAGCTGGATTTGCGCATTGCGCTTCAAGGGCGAGCTCGACGGCACGCGCTCATAGACCTTGATCGCCATCTGCGGCTTCTTCACCGATTCATAGAGATCGGCGAGCGAGAGCAGCGCCAGCGGATGGTCGGGCTTGAGGTAAAGCGCAAGCTGCAGATAGACCAGCGCGAGGTCCTCGCCTCCGCGGCGCGTCAGCGTGGCGCCGATGCCGTAGAGCGCCTCGGCCGCACCGGCTTGCGCCGAATCGACCAGCGGCGGCAGCTTCTTGCCGGCCCGGGTGTCGCGCAGGCCCTCCTCCACCAAGGGATGGCGCGCCAGCTTCTTGTCGAAAGCCTCGTAGATGGCTTCCGCCGCCTTGTCGTCCTTGTTGCGGGAGAGCCAGCGTGCATAGGAATCGGCAACGCGCAGCATGGAATCATCGAGCTTGTAGGCGCGCTCGAAGCGCATGCCGGCGTCCTTCTCCTTGCCGGCGAGCTCGTCGATCATGCCGGCATGAAGATCCTTGAACAGCGGATACCATTCCGGCCCGGTCAGCTTGTCGATGCCCGCGACCGCGCCCTTGGCATCGCCCGCACCGTAGGCCGCCCAGGCCGACAGCAGCGTTGCCACGAGATCGGTGATCGGGCCGCGGATCGACTGGTTGATATTGAGTTGCGCCGCGGCCCACTTCTTCTGCTTCAGGTTCTGGATGCCGACCACAAGCCGTGCGACACGGTTGGACTTGTCGACGGCGAGGATGCGCTCGGCGAGCTTCACCGCTTCGTCGATATCGCCTTCGGCGACCGAGGAGATGAAGGCGCGGTCCAGCAGCTCGTTGTTCTTCGGATCGGTGCGCAACGCGGAGCGGTAGAACGCCGCAGCCGACGCCGCATCGCGCTCGACGCTGGCGTGGCGGGCGGCCAGATAGCTGCCCGAGGTGGTCAGGTTCTTCAGGTCATGAACGTTCGGGAACTGTGCGGCATTGTCCGTTGGATGTTCCGGCGTCTGCGCCCAGACCGCGCCGGGCACGAGAAGCGCCGCGAGAGCGACGGCAGCAAGGTAAGAGCGGGTGCAACGGAGAGCGGGCATCAGATTCGCCTCAGGCTGTGTCAGGAATTCTACGGGGCGTCGCAAGTCTGCAGACGACGCATCAAAATAGCACCAAACAATGCCGCTTTTGACGCGCAACCGCAAGGATTTGGGCTGGCTATTCCATTGGCAGAAGCGCCGCCTCCACCCCCGCCTGCCTCAAAACCCTTCTACTGTGGCCTTATCGTGACCGGGCGATGACCAGGCCACGCGCCGACTCACGCAAATGTAATTGGCCCTCTGTTGGAGCGTGCTCTTTTCGGAAAACCGGTGCCCACTTTTCCGGAGCACGCTCACATGGCCTCGTAATTGGGGCCGCCGCCGCCCTCCGGCGGAACCCAGGTGATGTTGCCATTCGGGTCCTTCACGTCGCAGGTTTTGCAGTGGACGCAGTTCTGGGCGTTGATGACAAAGCGCGGGCCGCTCGCCTCCTCGACCCATTCATAGACCCCGGCCGGACAATACCGGTTGGAGGGGCCGGCGAACACGTCGTGCTCGCTGGTCTTCTGCAGGTTCATGTCGAGAACCTTCAGATGGACCGGCTGGTCCTCTTCATGGTTGGTGTTGGACAGAAACACCGATGACAGCCGGTCGAAGGTGATCTTGCCGTCGGGCTTGGAGGCCGGCTTCGGCTGGTGCGCCCTGGCGGGATCGAGCGTGGCGCGATCGGGCTTAGCGTGGGACTGCGTGCCGAACAGCGAGAAGCCGAGCGTGTTGCACCACATGTCGAAGCCGCCGAGCGCAACGCCGATAATGGTGCCGAACTTCGACCACAGCGGCTTGGCGTTGCGGACCGGATAGAGGTCCTTGCCGACCGCCGAGCCGCGCCAGGCATTCTCGTACTCGACGATCTCGTCATTGGCGCGGCCGGCGGCCAGCGCCGCATTGACATGCTCGGCCGCGAGCATGGCCGAGCCCATCGCGTTGTGCACGCCCTTGATGCGCGGCACGTTGACAAAACCCGCCGCACAGCCGATCAGCGCGCCGCCGGCGAAGGTCAGCCGCGGCACCGACTGGTAGCCGCCTTCGGTGATCGCACGCGCGCCATAGGCGAGCCGCTTGCCGCCCTCGAACAGCGGCCGGATCGCGGGATGGGTCTTGAAGCGCTGGAACTCCTCGAACGGCGACAGATAGGGATCGTCGTAATTGAGGTGTACGACAAAGCCGACCGCGACCATGTTGTCGTCCTGGTGATACAGGAAGGACCCGCCGCCGGTGTTGTTGTTCAACGGCCAGCCGAAGGAATGCTGGATCAGCCCCTTCTTGTGCTTGGCGGGATCGATCTGCCAAACCTCCTTCAACCCGATGCCGAATTTCGGCGGCTGGCTGTTCGCGTCGAGCTTGAACTTGTTGATCAGCTGCTTGGTGAGGCTGCCGCGGGCGCCCTCGGCAAACAGCGTGTACTTGCCGACGAGCTCCATGCCGCGGGTGAAGCTGTCCTTGTGCGAGCCGTCCCTGGCGATGCCCATGTCGCCGGTGGCGATGCCGCGCACCGCGCCCTGCCCGTCATAGAGCACCTCGACCGCGGCAAAGCCGGGATAGATCTCGACGCCGAGCGCCTCGGCCTTGCGCGCCAGATAGCGGCAGAGATGGCCGAGCGAGCCGGTGAAGCAATGGTGATTGTTCATCAGCGGCGGCATCATGAAGTTCGGCAGCCGGATCGCGCTGGTCGCCGTCATCCAGTAGAAGCGGTCCTCGGTGACTTGCGTCTTGAGCAGGCAATCTTCGTCGCTCCGCCATTCCGGCACGAGCTTGTCGAGCGCGATGGGATCGATCACGGCACCGGAGAGGATATGCGCGCCGACCTCGCTGCCCTTCTCCACCACGACGATGTTCAGATCAGCATTGAGCTGCTTCAGCCTGATCGCGGCCGACAGCCCCGACGGGCCGGCGCCGACGATCACGACGTCAAATTCCATGGATTCGCGCGGGGGAAGTTCTTCGCCACTCATAATCTGATCTCAGCCCGGTTGGCACGTTTCCTCTAGGATTGAGGCCCCTTGTTTCCGATTTTTACCGGGAGGACAACCATGGAATTGCGTGCAACGGCATCTAAACTGACCTAAATGTCCCCCTCGCCAGTCAAAGCCGTCGCAGGATGACGCCAGAACCCGCACTATCCGTCCGAGAGCTCCTCTCCTTCTATCTGGAGGCGGGTGTCGACTGCGCGCTGTCCGATGAGCCGGTCAACCGTCTCGCCGAGCCGGAAATCGCTCCGAAACGAGTAGAGATGGCGCCGGCGCAGCCGATGCGGCCCGCGCCCGTGCCGCTTTCAGTTCCGCCTGGCGAAACGCCCGCGGCGCCGGATGCCGCGATCGCGTCGGCGCGCGAGGCCGCGCGCACGGCGCCGACGCTGGCCAGCTTGCGCGAATTGATGGAGCGCTTCGACGGTTGCTCGCTGAAGGCGACGGCGACGCGGCTGGTATTTGCCGACGGCAATCCACAAGCCCGCATCATGTTCGTCGGCGAAGCGCCGGGACGCGACGAGGACATCGAGGGCCTGCCCTTTGTCGGCCGGTCCGGCAAATTGCTCGACCGCATGATCGCCGCGATCGGGCTCGACCGCACCAAGGCCTATATTGCCAATGTGATTCCCTGGCGTCCGCCCGGCAACCGCACGCCGACGCCCCAGGAGACGCAAATCTGCCTGCCCTTCATCCAGCGCCAGATCGAGCTGGTCGATCCCGACGTGCTGGTGACGCTCGGCAATCCCTCGACCCAGACATTGCTCGGCACCCGTGAAGGCATCATGCGCACGCGCGGGCGCTGGTTCGACTATGATACCGGCACGCGCGTGATCCGCGCGCTGCCGACCTTCCACCCGGCCTATCTGTTGCGCTCGCCGGCCTACAAACGGCTCGCCTGGCAGGACCTGCTGGCGATCGCGAAGGTGCTGCGGCAGGGTTCTTAGACCTCGCGCCATCATTCCGGGGCGCTCGCAAGGCGAGCGAACCGGGAATCCAGAGGTTGCGGCGCGAGATTCCGGGTTCGCCTCTTCGAGGCGCCCCGGAATGACGGCGCGCGTCTACTGCCCCTTCGGACGTACGATGGCCCAGCCGATCCGTAGGGTCGGCTGCCGTCCGTTCACCAGCCAGTCGAAGGACCGCGGCACTTCCGGCACGAGGCCCGGGAAACGTTGCGCAATGTCGGGCGGCGCGGTGCCGGCGGTATCGGACGCTCGCCAGACGACAACGCCGCCGGTCTCGGCGAAGCTCGCCTGGTTGATCCAGGGCGAGGCCTTCGGGTTGGCATCCAGGAACAGATGCGGCCGGCCGTGCGCCAGCGATATCAGGCTTGCAATCCTGACGTCGCCGGCCACCGCCGCGAGGCGATGATTGGTGCGCCGCTCAAAGGCGTCGGTGAAGAACTCGCCGATGGCCCGCGACGGCATCGAGGTTGCGATTTCGCTGGCGCCGGTCCAGGGCAGGAACAGCGCGCCGGCGACCACCCCGAGCGCAGGCGCGGCAATGAACGCCGCCCACACCGTGCGCAGCAGGCGCTGGCGCCTGAGATGAATGAGATCGCCGGTCGCGACCACGACTGCGAGGCCCGACATCAAGAGCACCACACCGGTGCCGCCGACCACGCGATCGAGATCGAACAGGGCGGCAAGCAGGCTACCCAGAAGGGCCGGCGCAATCGCGAAGAAATAGACGAATTCGCGTGAAAGCAGCGCGACCGGCGTCCGGTAGATGGTCGGGGAGTCCTCGCCTTCGCGGCTGAACCAGCCCGAATTGAGCACCACCAGGAGCGCGATGCCGACCATGGCCAGCAAGAGCCCGCCGAGCAGCCGGGCCCAATGGATGGCGCGCGGCTTCAGCTCTGCGAGCATCGGCCAGTGCAGGTTTGGCGTATCGGCGCGCACGAGGAAGATCAGATAGGGCAGCGCCAGCACCACGATCACGAGCACCGCAAAGAACGGATCGAACGAGCGCAGCGGCCGCCGCCCCTCCTCGGTCGCCAGCGCAAAGCCTGCGGCCAGCACCAGCAGCATGATCGCCGCGGGAGTCGTGAGCAGGAGCAGACCGGCATCGATCGACCAGGCGAACCACACATTGCGCCGCCTTTGGCCGATCAGTTCCCAGCTGTGCAACAGAAGCAGCGCCCAGAGCGGGCGGGCCAGCACGTCGGGTCCGAAATCGAGCGTGCGCGCGCCGAATGCCGTTACCGCAATGGTGAGCAGCACGGCAAGCACCGCATGCTGGCCGCCGACCAGCGCGCGCCCGAGCAGGAACAGGATCCAGAACGTCGCGACCGAGCATAGTTCGGCAAGGAGATACACACCGGTCATGTGATTGCCGGCGGCACGATAGGCGATGTCGGCGAGCCAGAACGACAAGGGGGGACCGAGCTCGCTGCCGACCTGGTATTCCCGTCCATAGGCCAGCGCCAACGCAAGGTCCGAAGGCGGGGCGTGATAGAACGGCAGCGTCACGATCAGCCAGAGCGCGGCCTGCGCCAGCACCACGATCCAGACCACCAGCCGCGGCCGGGCCCGGATCAATTCGATTACCAGGGAGGTGAAACGCATGAAACGTCCGGCAGCCGAGCAGGCGGGGGATGCCGGCTCTTTCGATCTCATCTGTTTTGATAAAGGGCGCAAGCGCCGGAGGCAACTGGGGGTGTGAATCGCAGCGGATTGGACGAGCGTCCATGTCACCGTCGCCCCGGGTGCTCGCGCAAGCGAGCCTCAAGGGGCGGCCGCGCCGCTGCGGCATACGGGCCGCTCATCATTCGAGGCGAGCGGAGCCTGTCATCGGGCCGCGCTCGGCGCGGACCCGTTGGCTGGCGCCTCGGTATGAGGGGTCGACGTCATCGCGTGTCAAAGAGTGGCGGACACGTCGACCTCAACCATCGCCTCCACCGAGAACAGATCTGGCTCGCGGTGGACCGTCCAGGGCTGGTGCTTTTCCCGCGCGGCGACGACGGGGGCAAAGAAGCTGCGGTGGTGCGCGGAGGGACCGAGCCGGTCGAGCGCCGCCAGATGCTCGGGGACGCTGTAGCCCTTGTGTTGCTCGAAGCCATAGCCGGGGCAGTCCTCGGCCAGCGCGCACATCAGCCGGTCGCGCGTCACCTTGGCGATGATGGAAGCCGCCGCGATCGAGGCCACGATGCCGTCACCGCCAATGACCGCCTCGCAATCGCAAGCGACATCCACCTTGTCGCGGCCGTCGACGAACACATGCTTGGGGGCTTCGGGCAATGCGCGCACGGCGCGGGACAGTGCCCAGAGCGAGGCGCGCAGGATGTTGTCGCGGTCGATTCGAGCCGGCGAGGCAAAGGCGACCGCGAAAGAGGCGGTTGCGCAGATTTTCTCGAACAATCTTTCGCGTTCTTCGGCGGTCAGGCGCTTGGAATCGTCGAGGCCGCGCGGAACGCGGTTCGGATCGAGGATGACGGCCGCGGCCACCACGGGCCCCGCGAGCGGCCCGCGGCCGGCCTCGTCGCAGCCGGCCACCGGCCAGATGCCGCGCTTGAGCAGCGCCCGCTCGCGGCGAAAGGTCGGCGGCGCGACGGCGATGATACCTTTCGCCGGCCTGGCCTCCGCCTCCGGCGCGACCTTCGCCTTGGCTTTTGCTGAATTCTTGACAGACTTGTCCCGACTCATGGCCGGGATCGTTGCGCCAGCTCACGCCATCGCGCAACCGGGAACTCGGACTAATTCCCGTTATTCAGTCCACATCAAACAAACTGAGCTGCTCGCCGCCGCGCTTCGGCCGCACGAAGTGATCCGTGGTCAGCTTGGAGCGGCGCTTGTTCAGACCCAGCTTTTCGCAGGCGATCTCGAAGCGGCGGCCGATCATCCAGGCCATCGGGCCCGTACCCTTCATCCTGGTGCCCCATTGCGAATCGTAATCCTTGCCGCCGCGCATGTCGCGGATCAGCGTGAAGACATGGCGATAGCGGTCGGGATAATTGGCCATCAGCCATTCGCGGAAGAGATCGCGGACCTCGAGCGGCAGGCGCAGGAGGACATAAGAAGCCTCCTTGACGCCGGCATGGGCGGCCGCATCCAGGATGCGCTCGATTTCGGCGTCGTTGAGCGCAGGAATCACGGGGGCGACCATCACCGTGGTCGGAATGCCCGCCTCCGCAAGACGCCGCAGCGCTTCCAGCCGCTTCGCCGGAGTGGAGGCGCGCGGCTCCATGGCGCGGGCGAGCTTTGGATCGAGCGTGGTGACCGACAACGCGACTTTGGCGAGATTGCGCTTTGCCATGCGTGCGAGAATATCGACATCGCGCGCGATCAAGGCCGATTTGGTGACGATGCCGACTGGGTGGCCCGCCCGCTCCAGCACTTCCAGGATGCCGCGCATGATTTTCCGTTCGCGCTCGATCGGCTGGTAGGGATCGGTGTTGGTGCCGATTGCGATCATCCGCGGCTCGTAATCCGCGGCTGCGAGCTCTTTCTCCAGAAGCTGCGGCGCGTCGGGCTTGGCGAACAGCTTTGACTCGAAATCAAGCCCCGGCGAGAGGCCGAGATAGGCATGCGTCGGCCGCGCGAAGCAGTAGACGCAGCCATGCTCGCAGCCCCGGTAGGGATTGATGGAGCGATCGAAGCCGATATCGGGCGAATCGTTGCGCGTGATCACCTTGCGCGCGGTGTCGAGCGCGACCGTGGTCTTGAACGGCGGCAGTTCATCGAGGCTCTGCCAGCCATCATCGAAGGCAACCCGCGTCTCCGCCTCATAGCGGCCGCTGGCATTGGATTGCGCACCGCGGCCCCGCCGGCGCTCGCGGGCAATCTCGACCGCTGGCTCCGCTGCGCTGGCAGTTAAGCCCACGTTAGCTATGCCCATGGGCGCACCCGCCGGCTCGGAGGGCACCGGGACCGGCGGGCGCTTGAGGGCATGAGAGGATGCTCGACTCATGGGTTCATAGATAGCACGTTTCGAGAACATATCAAGAACAATGAGAATGTGCAGATCATTCCGGTTGGATTGGAAAAGCCAGCGGGAACCTGGAGATTCCGGGTTCACGCTGCGCGTGCCCCGGAATGACAGTCCCTGTGGCCCGCAATGCCTATCGATGAGGCACGCGGTTTTGACTGGGCGCAATCATGCCCCGTCAAATTCGCGCTCTATCCTCCGCCCGCAAAGCGAGCGGATCGAACGGCCAACCGGAATGTTGGTGGTCTTTCGCAAGGAGGTCGGCATGCAGCTCACGACAACACAACAACAACGAACCGATGCCACCGAACTGGAACTGCTCGACCGCTACTGGCGGGCTGCCAATTATCTCTCCGTCGGGCAGATCTACCTGCTCGACAATCCGCTGCTGAAGCAGCCGCTCGGCCCTGCCGATATCAAGCCGCGCTTGCTGGGACATTGGGGAACCACGCCGGGACTCAACTTCATCTACGCCCATCTCAATCGCGCGATCCGCGCCTCCGACCTCAATGTCATCTATGTCTGTGGTCCCGGCCATGGCGGGCCGGGCATGGTCGCCAACACCTATCTCGAAGGCAGCTATAGCGAGATCTATCCCGACATCACGCGCGACGCCGACGGCTTGCGCAAACTGTTCCGGCAATTTTCCTTCCCTGGCGGCATTCCAAGCCACGCCGCACCGGAGACGCCCGGCTCGATCCATGAGGGCGGCGAACTCGGCTACGCGCTGGTGCATGCCTATGGCGCGGCCTTCGACAATCCCGACCTGATCGTCGCCTGCGTGGTCGGCGACGGCGAGGCCGAGACCGGGCCGCTTGCGGCCTCCTGGCATTCCAACAAGTTCCTGAGCCCGGTGCATGACGGCGCAGTGCTGCCGATCCTGCATCTCAACGGCTACAAGATCGCCAACCCCACCGTGCTCGGACGGATGAGCGACGCGGAAATCCGCGATCTGTTCGCAGGCTATGGTCATGAACCGATTTTCGTGGAGGGTGACGATCCCAATGTGATGCATCACCTGATGGCCGATGCGCTGGACGTGGCGCTCGCCAGCATCCGCTCCATCCAGCAGACCGCGCGTGCGCAGACCCAGCCCTTCCATCGGCCGAAATGGCCCATGATCGTGCTGCGCAGCCCGAAAGGCTGGACCGGGCCGAAAGAGGTCGACGGCCTCAAGGTCGAGGGCTTCTGGCGCGCCCATCAGGTGCCGATCGCCAATCCGCGCGGCAATCCGGAGCATCTGAAGCTGCTCGAGCAATGGATGAGAAGCTATGAGCCCGAGAAGCTGTTCGACGCCAACGGACGCCTGATCCCCGAACTGCAGGCGCTCGCACCGGAGGGCGAGCGCCGCATGGGCGCCAATCCGCACGCCAATGGCGGCCTGCTGAAACGCGAGCTGAAGCTGCCGGATTTTCGCAGCTTTGCCGTCGAGGTCCCTCGCCCGGGCGGCGTCGTCGCGGAAGCCACCCGCGAGCTCGGCAAGTTGCTGCGCGACGTGCTGAAACTCAATGCGGATGCGCGTAACTTCCGCATCATGGGCCCGGACGAGACGGCATCGAACCGGCTCGACGCGGTGTTCGAGACGACGGATCGCGTCTGGATGGAAGGCATCGAGACTTACGACGTGCACCTCGCCCATGAGGGGCGCGTGATGGAAGTGCTGAGCGAGCATCTCTGCCAGGGCTGGCTGGAGGGCTACCTGCTCAGCGGCCGTCACGGCTTCTTCTCCTGCTACGAGGCATTCATCCACATCGTCGATTCCATGTTCAACCAGCACGCCAAATGGCTGAAAGTGTCGCGCGCGCTGCCCTGGCGGCGGCCGGTCGCCTCGCTCAATTATCTCCTGACGTCCCACGTCTGGCGCCAGGACCATAACGGCTTCAGCCACCAGGACCCCGGCTTCGTCGACCTCGTCGCCAACAAGAAGGCCGACATCGTCCGCATCTATTTTCCGCCGGATGCCAACACGCTGCTGTGGGTTGCCGACCACTGCCTGAGGACCTATGACCGCATCAACGTGATCGTCGCGGGCAAGCAGCCCTCGCCGCAATGGCTTTCGATGCGCGAAGCCATCACCCATTGCGAGGCCGGCATCGGCATCTGGAAATGGGCTGGCACCGAGGAGGCGCACGCCGAGCCCGACGTGGTGATGGCCTGCGCCGGCGACATCCCGACGCTGGAAACGCTCGCCGCCGTCGACCTCCTGCGCACGGCACTTCCGCAGCTGAAGATCCGCGTCGTCAATGTCGTTGATCTGATGACGCTGCAGCCGAAGGGGGAGCATCCGCACGGCCTGCCCGACCGCGACTTCGACTCGATCTTCACCCGCGACAAGCCGGTGATCTTCGCCTATCACGGCTATCCTTATTTGATCCACCGCCTGACCTACAGCCGGACCAATCACGCCGGGATGCATGTCCGCGGCTTTGCCGAGGAAGGCACCACCACCACGCCGTTCGACATGGTCGTGTTGAACCGGCTCGACCGCTTCCATCTCGCCATCGAAGCCCTCGAGCGCGTGCCGGGGCTCGACGTTGCAGCGGCGCATGTGAAACAGCGTTTCCGCGACGCGCTGATCGAGCATACGCGCTACGTGCGCGAGCATGGCGAGGACATGCCGCAAATCCGAGACTGGGTCTGGCCGGCCAGCCGCACCAGCAATTGATCAGGACCGCGGCCGCACTTCCAATGTGACAGTTCCATGAATGATCCAGCGCAACGAGGCGGCAGGCAGATCGCGGCATAGAGCTGACAGTCAATCTGTCCAGCGGTGTGCCATGAAATCGGAAATCATCAGAGAACTCGGAGAAGCCAGCATCCTGCTGCCTTCACTGATCAGGGAAGGCCTTGCCGCCAACGATCGCATCAAGGTGCGGATGAGTGCGCTGCAGGCCGCTGCACAACGCGCCGCGCGGCCGGAGGCGCCAATCACCGATCTCTCGGTCGAAAGCCGCGCCGCGGGTCTTGCGGCGCCCATGCTTGCCGCGCTGATCGACGGCGCGCATGCCGCGGGCGAGGGCCGCTTCGCCGCCCCTCGTCTGGCCGATCTGATGGAGGACATCGCCGCCGACGCAGCGACCATGATCCGCGCCGTCACAGCCGGCGAGCCCAAGGACGGCGAAGCGGCAAATGCCCGGCTCGCCGCGATCCGCACCGCCGGCCTGCTGGCGCCCTGCCAGGAGATGGAGACGGGGCGCGTCGCGGTGCTGACCGGGGCGCATGAGGGGCGCGACAGCCTGCATCGGCTGGTGATGGACCTGCACAAATCGCTCAACCGCCTCGCCGCGGCCTGCGCCGAGGATGTCATCGACGGCGCCCATGTGTTCGGCCTCGAGCCGCAAGACCGCGCCGCGGTCGAAGCCTTCATGCATGGGCTGAACGCGACGCGCGGACTGAAATTCAACCATCCCGGCCTCGACACGATGGCAATGCGCGCGGGCGAGCGGCTCTTGATCCAGAACGACATCGGCACGACGGACGCCCATGTCGTCGTCATCGCGGTCGAGACCAACACGGTGACGGTCACCTATACCGACGTGCACCTGGTGCGGGCCAAATTCTTCATCGGCCTGTTCGACAAGCATCGCGCGCAATGGAGCGGACTCGATCGTCACGCGGCCGCCGGACTCGGCGAGGAGAACGCCTTCTTCCTCGTCACCGGCCGCTTCCAGGGCGAAAGCACCGCCGAGCGCGACGATTTCCTGGCAGCCGTCGGCAGCTCGCTGGTGTTCCTGATCGACTGGAACAAGGCGCGCAAGCTGCTGCGCAACTATATCGCCAAGGACGACAGCATACGCGTGCTCGACTGGGCGGCACGGCACCGCATCGGCCATCGCGCCTTCCTCGAGCTCGGCGGCAATGAGCTGTTGTCGGCAGCCGTGCGCAGCGCGGCCTCGACCCGCATCGGCTTCGGCGAGCGGCTCGACCAGGCGCTCGGGCGGGCGGCGGCAATCGACTTCCTGAAATCGAGCCTGCGCAGCGCGACCGAGGGATTGAACGCCGGCCAGTCGGCGCGCTTGGTGCGCGACCGTATCGAGGCGGAGCTGGTGCGGCACCTCGATCGTGTCGACGGCGCGCTGCTCGCCACCGTGCTGCGTCAGGTCGGCCTGGCGCAGGATCTCGTGGCCGCGATCTCCCGCCATGTCGCAGCCCTTCGCGCCGGCCGCGCGGCCGACGCCAAGCAGCTTGCCGCGCGTGCCTCCCACATCGAGCAGAAGGCCGACCGCATCGCGCTCGAGGCGCGCACCGAGGCCACCCGCCTCAACGCGCGCCCTGTCATCGGCCAGCTGGTCGATCTCGCCGAACAGGCGATCGACGAGCTCGAACAGGCCGCCTTCATCGCCTCGCTCGCGCCGCCGGCGCTCGATGCGCGGTTGCTGCCGGCGCTGGCCGAACTCTGCGCCATTGCGATGGAGGCAACAGAAGCTGCAGCATGCGGGCTTGCGGCAGCGGCGCAAGTGCCCGAGGGACGCCGCGCCGATTCCGAGGATGCGCTCGCTGCCGTCGTGCGCCTGATCGATGCCGAGCATGCCGCCGACAGCCAGGAGCGCGCGGTCACCGCGCTGGTGTTTGCCGGCGGGCTCGATGTGGCGACCTCGCTCTCCATGCTGGAGCTCGCCCGCGCCATCGAGCGCTCCACCGATCGCTTTGCTAGCTTCGGCCATCTGCTGCGCCAGCACATCATGGCCGACCTGTCGGCGTGAATTTGAGGACACCTGCCATGCATATCGTTCGTATCGGACCGCAAACCACGGAGCATCCGTCGGCCGAGGTGATCGGCGCCAAGGCCGCCAACCTCGCCCGCATGGCGGCGCTCGGATTGGCCGTGCCGCCGGCTTTCGTGCTGCCGGTCAGGCTCTGCGCCGAGATCATCGACAGCAAGCCGCATGCCGAGCAGCACCTGCGCCGCGGCCTCGAGGAAGGCATCGCCTTTCTGGAAGCCGTCACCGGAAAACGCTTCGGCGACCACCGACGGCCGCTGCTCGTCTCGGTGCGCTCGGGTGCTGCGCGCTCGATGCCGGGCATGCTGGATACCGTGCTCAATGTCGGCTGCACGTCGGTGGCAGTACAAGGCATGATCCGCGCCACGGGCCGGCCGCGGCTGGCCTGGGATTGCCGGCGGCGCTTCCTGGAAAGCTTTGGCGAGACCGTGCTCGGCCGTGACCCAGCACCGCTTGCCGCGCGCGTCGCCGAGCTCACCGCAAGCGAGGCGGTGGCGCGCGACCGCGAGCTCGACAGCGAGGCGCTGGAGCGGCTGGCGGCCGACCAGCAGGCCCTGCTTGAAGGCGGCGATGATACCTGGCTGGAGGATGCCCATCGCCAGCTCGAGGCCGCCGCGCGCGCGGTCTATCACTCCTGGACGAGCGAGCGTGCGCAGACCTATCGTCGCCTGCAGGGGCTCGATGACCTCAAGGGCACGGCCGTGACCGTGCAGGCCATGGTGTTCGGCAATGGCGGGCTGGCATCCGGTGCCGGCGTCGCGTTCTCGCGCGATCCCTCCAGCGGCGCGCCGCATCCGGTGATCGACCTCGTGCTGGATGCGCAGGGCGAGGACGTCGTCTCCGGGCGCCGCACGCCCGATCCCGAGGAGACCATTGCCCGGGCGTTGCCGACACTGACCAAAGAGCTGTGCGGCGTGCTGCAACAGCTCGAGCGCGAATTCCGCGACGTCCAGGACGTCGAGTTCACCGTCGAAGATGGCAAGCTTTGGATGCTGCAGACCCGTGCCGCCAAGCGCACCCCGCGCGCGGCGCTCAAGATTGCCATCGATCTCGTGCATGAGGGCCTGATCGACAGGAAGCAGGCGCTGGGGCGGATCGCGGATATCGACCTCGGCTCCCTGGTTGAGGTCTCGCTTGCCGCCGACCAACCGCCGGTGCTGACCGGCATCGCCGCCTCCGGGGGCATCGCTGTTGGCCGCGCGGCCTTCGATGCGCAAAGCGCCGAGCGCCTGGCTGCCGAGGGCGATCCCGTGATCCTGATGCGCCCCGACACTTCGACGGCCGATGTCGCGGGTTTTGCGGCCGCGGCCGGCATCGTCACCGCGGTCGGCGCCCGCACCTCGCATGCTGCGCTGGTGGCGCGGCAAATGGGCAAACCCTGCATCGTCGGTTGCGACGAGCTTGCGATCGATGTCGCCGCCGACCGCGCCTCGCTCGCGGGACAGCCGGTTGCCGGCGGCGACTGGATCACCATCGACGGCGAGACCGGCAGGCTGTTCCTCGGCCGTCTTGCGACCGTGGTCTCGCGCCCGGAAGCCGAGCTCGCGGAAGTCGCGAGCTGGCAGGCGCATGACAACGATCGCATAAATGGCAGATCGGATACGGCCCTGCCACGGGCTGTGCAGGGCTAGCGATTTTCACCGTCCCGAAGGAGCGGGCCTGGAGGGACGTGGGCCCCCTGCCGCCGCGGGGAGCCCTCGCCCTTACGGCGGCGCTCAGGGGCATGCCCCTTGCTCCTACTATCGTGGCATCCCCGCGCCCGCGGGCGGCCGTTTGCCGCAAAAAGCCGCAAATCACCGGCTGATTTGACTGTGACAAGGTGATAACAGTGCAGACGTTTCTCGTGTTGCAGGGGTGCCCGAGGCTCGATGCTGAGCGTGATCATTCCGACCGAAGGGGTCGAGCAGCCAACGGTGGCGACATTGGCGGCGCTGGTGCCGGGGGCTGCGGCGGGCGTCGTTCGCGAGGTGCTGCTGGTCGACGGCATCGACAATGGCGTGATCGAACGGGTCGCCGACGTCGCGGGCTGCCGCTTCCTGCGCTTTGCGGGATCGCGCACCGCAGCGCTGGCCGCCGGCGCGCGCGAGGCGCGCTCGCCCTGGCTGATGTTTTTGCGCGCCGGCGCCGTGCTCGATGCCGGCTGGATCGACGAGACCTCGCAATTCATCCAGCGCGTGTCCGCCAGCGATCATCCGCGCGCCGGCGTATTCCGTTATGCCCGCTCACCCTATGCCGAGCCAGGCTTCCGTGACGGACTGAAATGGCTGGCGCGCACCATCGCCGGTCCCCGGACGGACCAGGGCCTGTTGATCGCGCGCGAGCATTACGACCGGCTTGGCGGCTACGCCGCCGACGGCCGCGTCTCCGAGTCACAGCTGTTGCGCCGGCTCGGCCGCTCCTCACGGACCCTGTTGCACAGCCGGATCATCATGTTGTGATGGCCCCCGATATACTTGCCATTGTCAAATAATTATTTGACAATGGCACGTATTGGAGGTGCACCATGCCCATTGCCCAGTCCTCGCTTGCGGAGCCGGATCAGGATATCGCCGCGGTCCGCGCGTTCAATCGCTTCTACACCCGAAAGCTCGAGGTTCTCGACCAGCATCTCCTTAAGACCCCGTTCTCGCTGAGCGAGGCACGGGTGATGTTCGAGCTCGCCCATCGCGGCGATCTCTCGGCCAAGGAGATCGGGCTCGAGCTCGGGCTCGATCCCGGCTATCTCAGCCGCATCGTGCAGAAATTCGACGAGGACGGGCTGATCAGCCGCAAGGCGCTGCCCGCCGACCGGCGGCAATATCAGCTCAGCCTCACCGCCAAGGGCCGCGCCGCCTTCGCAAAGCTCGAGCGCACCTCGCAGGATCATGTCGGGTTGATGCTGGGAGCGCTTGCGCGCGAGGACCGCAGGCGGCTGCTCGGCGCCATGGAGGTGATCGAGCGGCTGCTCGGGGCACCGCATCGCGCATTGCCGCCGGCGATCCTGCGCGACCCGCGCCCGGGCGACATGGGCTATGTGGTGCAGAGCCACGGCGCGCTCTATGCGAGCGAATACGGTTTCGACGCCAGTTTCGAAGCGCTGGTCGCGGAGATCGCGGCGAAATTCATCACCTCCTTCGACGCCGCGCGCGAGCGCTGCTGGATCGCCGATATCGACGGCCGGCCGGTGGGCTCGGTGTTCCTGGTGAGAGGCAGCGACGAGGTGGCAAAGCTGCGCCTGCTCCTAATCGAGCCGGGCGCGCGCGGCCAGGGGCTTGGGCAGCGCCTGGTCGCGGAATGCATCGCCTTCGCGCGCGCCTGCGGCTATCGGCGGATCACGTTGTGGACGCAGAGCATCCTGATCGCCGCGCGAAAAATCTATCAGGACGCGGGCTTCGCGCTCGTGAAAACCGAGCCGCATCGCAGCTTCGGCCAGAACCTGATCGGCGAGACCTGGGAGCGCGAGCTGTGAGAGCACCGCATCGCGAGACTGCGCTGCGCGTCACGCCGGATCTGGTCGCGCTCTACAAGCGCCGCGCGCGCAGGCTGCATCGCGAGGCGTGCCGGAGCATCTGGCGCGCGGTGTGGAGTTCGCTGGTTGGGAAGGTTGTGTAGTGATTTAATTGAAGTGGACTCCGGCCCATCGCCGTCATCCTCAGGCGCTCGCGAAAGCGAGCCTCGAAGGAGACGGCCCGGCTGCCGCGGCGGGGCCGTTCATCCTTCGAGGCTCGCTCCGCTCACGCCTCAGGATGACGGGTCGAGATAGGCACCCGCTTCGGCACGACTCAGGCCGACGCGCCCTTCGCCTTCGGCCGGCGCAGATGCTCGTCCAGCCGCGGCATGATCTCGACGAAATTGCACGGGCGGGTGCGATAATCGAGCTGCGCCGCCAGGATGCCGTCCCAGGCGTCGCGGCAGGCGCCGGGCGAGCCGGGCAGGCAGAAGATGAAGGTGGCGCCTGCGACACCGGCGGTGGCGCGGCTCTGGATGGTCGAGGTGCCGATCTTGGCATGGCTCAGCATGTGAAAGGCGATGGAGAAGCCATCCATGCGCTTCTCCAACAGAGGCTCGACGGCCTCAGGCGTGACGTCGCGGCCGGTGAAACCAGTGCCGCCGGTGGTGACGATCACGTCGACGCCCTGATCCGCAATCCATCGCTTCACGACGGCGCGGATCGCCTCGACATCGTCGGTGACAATGTCGCGCGCGGCGAGCGTGTGGCCGGCAGCGGTGAGACGATCGGCAAGCGTGGTTCCGGATTTGTCGTCGGCGAGCGAACGCGTGTCGGAGATCGTCAGGACCGCGATGTTGAGCGGGATGAACTGTTTTGACTCGTCGATCGACATTGCGAACCTCCGTCCGTCATTCCGGGGCGTGCGAAGCACGAACCCGGAATCTCGAGATTCCGGTTTCGCCTCTTAGAGGCGGCCCGGACTGCCCTCCAACCAAACTACGGCGACCCATTGCCGAACGTGTTGCAGGCCTGCACGGTCCCCTGCTGATAGCCGGTCATGAACCACTGCTTGCGCTGTGCGGAGGTGCCGTGGGTGAAGGAGTCGGGCACCACACGCCCGGTAGCCTGGCGCTGCAGCGTATCGTCGCCGATGGCCGAGGCCGTGGTCAGCGCTGCGTCGATGTCGCCGGCCTCGAGGAAGCCCGGGCGCTTCTTCTCCTCGCGGTTGGTCCACACGCCGGACAGGCAGTCCGCCTGCAGTTCCACCCGCACCTGCAACGCATTGGCTTCGGCCTTGCTGCCGGCCTGCTGCTGCAACCGCGTCACGCGCGGAATGATGCCGAGCAGGTTCTGCACATGATGGCCGGCCTCATGCGCGATGATATAGGCCGCGGTGAACTTGCAGGCATTGCCGGAGCAGCCATGGAACCGCGTTTCGACCTCGCGGAAGAAGCCGGTGTCGAGATAGATCTTTTGATCCGGCGGGCAATAGAATGGCCCCATGGCCGACTGCGCCATGCCGCAGCGGCCGCCATTGGTCGCGTTGCGGAACAGCACGATTTTCGGCCCGACGTAGTTCTGCCCGCTCGCCCTGAAGACTTCGCTCCAGCGGTCGTCGATCTCGCCGAGGATGCCCGAGATCATGCTCCCCATCTCGTCGGTGGGCGCGCCGGTCTTGCCCTGGCTGGTGCGGCGGTCGGTCTGGTAGCTCGGCGCTTGCTGCCCGCCGGTGAGGATCTCGGCGCCGCCGATCAGGATGCGCGGGTCGATGCCAAAGGCGTAGCCGATCAGCCCGAGCACGATGATGGTGCCGATGCCGAGTCCGCCGCCCCCCATCGGCAGACCGATGCCGCCACCGCCGCCCAAGCCGCCGCCACTATCGTCGCGGCGGTCCTCGATGTCGTCGCTGCGGCGGAAATCATCGTAACGCATGGCGGCCTTCCTCTATTTCATCGCGAACATCAAATGACGCATGCGAGCCGCGTCCTCGATCACCGCGCGCGCCACAAACGTAAAATTTCTCTTGCGCCAATCAATAGCCTGCCCGGCAAAAATTGCCTAGTGGCGGCGATTCGGACGCTGCATCACCGCAAGGCTTGTCTGCCTCTCACGACGAAATCGAAAAGCGTGAACGTAAACGGAAACTTGGCATCGCAGTGCACGTCAATATTTGGCGGCAGAACGATCGCGACCCACGATCTCTGCGCACGGCGTGGTGTGAAAAACTTTCCCGGTTAAGTCGATTTTTACTTTGCCCGGTCATTGTGACCGCAGTCGGTTGTTTAGTCCCGCGTCGCCGACAGCGTCGCCTGAGTCAGAGTTCTTGAGTCATGGTTGTGTCGCGTCGCGGGGCGTCTGCAAAGGCGCCCCGCACTCATTTCGAGGCTGACGATTCGTCCCGCATCATCGTCGGCGATTGCGTCGCCGAGATGTCGAAGCTTCCGTCCGCTTGCGTCGACCTCGTCTTCGCCGACCCGCCCTACAATCTGCAGCTCAAGGGCGACCTCAAGCGCCCCGACGAGTCCCATGTCGATGCCGTCAACGACGATTGGGACAAGTTCTCCTCCTTCGCCGCCTATGACGATTTCACCCGCGCCTGGCTGCTCGCCTGCCGGCGGGTGATGAAGCCGTCGGCGACGTTGTGGGTGATCGGCTCCTATCACAACATCTTCCGCGTCGGCAGCATCCTGCAGGACCTCGGGTTCTGGATGCTCAACGATATCATCTGGCGGAAGTCGAACCCGATGCCGAACTTCCGCGGCCGCCGCTTCACCAACGCGCATGAGACCATGATCTGGGCGGCGCGCGACGAGAACGCCAAGGGCTACACGTTCAACTACGAGGCACTGAAGGCCGCCAACGAGGATGTGCAGGCGCGCTCCGACTGGCTCATTCCGCTCTGCACCGGCGAGGAGCGGCTGAAGGGCAAGGACGGCAAGAAGGTGCATCCGACCCAGAAGCCGGAGGGCCTGCTCGCCCGCGTGCTGCTATCGTCGTCCAAGCCGGGCGACCTCGTGATCGATCCATTCAACGGCACCGGCACCACGGGTGCGGTCGCCAAACGCCTCGGCCGCCGCTATATCGGCTTCGAGCGCGATGCCGATTATGCCAAGGCGGCGCGGGAGCGCATCGCCGCGGTCGAGCCGCTGCCGGAAGCAACGCTTGCGCCGTTCATGACCGCGCGCGAGGCGCCGCGGGTTGCCTTCTCCGAGCTGATCGAGCGCGGCATGATCATACCCGGCACGAAGCTCGTCGACGCCAAGAAGCGGCATGGTGCGCTGGTGCGCGCCGACGGCGCGATCATGCTCGGCGACAAGGTCGGCTCCATCCACCGCATCGGCGCAGTGGCGCAGGGCTCCGAGGCCTGCAACGGCTGGACCTTCTGGCATGTCGAGACCAAGCAGGGCCTGAAGCTGATCGACGAGCTCCGCGCCGAGATCCGCAGTCAGATGGCCGCCGGCTGAGCATTTAAGCCAAAACCCGATCGCCTTGTCATTCGGGGCGCTACGAAGCACCGAACCATGGTTGCGCAATTGCGCACCTGAGAATCTCGAGATCCCGGGTTCTCGCTGCGCGAGCCCCGGAATGACGGTCATTGCGGTGGGCCCTCACAAACTCGTCGCTTGCGCACTTGCCGGAATTTGCGCATGGAAGCCTGCGCCTCGCCGCGGCGAAGCTTGCGTCCCCTCAATTCTCGCCCATAAGAGAAGGACAATCCTCAATGCTCAAATTCTATTTCAACGGCGCGCCGAACCCGAACAAGGTTGCGCTGTTCCTGGAAGAATCCGGGCTGCCTTTTGAAGCCGTGCCGGTCGACACCCGCAAGGGCGACCAGTTCAAGCCTGAATTCCTCAAGGTGAATCCCAACGGCAAGGTGCCGGCGATCGACGATGACGGCGTGTTCGTGTTCGACAGCAACGCCATCCTGCTCTATCTCGCCGAGAAGACCGGCAAGTTCCTGCCGCCGAGCAGCGCCACCAATCGCGCGCAGTTGCTGTCCTGGCTGATGTTCATCGCGACCGGTCTCGGCCCCTATTCGGGACAGGCGGTGCACTTCAAGCATTTTGCGCCGAAGGACACGGACTATGCGGTGAACCGCTACGCATACGAGGCGCATCGTCACTACAAGATTCTCGACGACCACCTCGCCCATCACCGCTACATGGTCGGCGAAACCTACACCATCGTCGACATGGCGCTGTGGGGCTGGGCGCGCATGGCCTCCTTCGTTCTCGGCGAGGACGGCGCCGCGAAATATCCCAACGTGAAGCGGCTGGTCGACGAGATCACGGCCCGTCCGGCAGCCTCCCGCGCCATCGCGCTGAAGGACAAGTTCACCTTCAAGACGGAGATGGACGACGAAGCCCGCAACCTCATGTTCGGCCATCTCAAGACCAAGGTGGCGTAAGCGTCCGGTTCCTCGTTCCGGGTCGTGCGCCAGCGCGAGCCCGGAATCTGAGGCCACAACTTCTGATTCCGGGTTCGCTCGCGATGCGAGCGCCCCGGAATGACGGTGCGGCTTTCTTACGCCTTCTCCGCCTCGATCACCTTGCGCACGGCGGGACGCTCCAGCATGCGGCTGCGGTGCGCCATCACCTTCGGCAGCGTCGCGACGTCGACGCCGTCGCCCTCGAGCCAGGTGCCGATCGTGTACAGATAGGGATCGCAGATCGTGTAGGTCTCGCCCATCACCCACGGGCCCTTGATCATGTCGCGCTCGATCAGCGCGAAGTGGCTGCCCATGGTCTTGGGGATCATCCGCTTCATGTCGGCGAAGGAGCTCTCCTCCGCGGCCCAGCGATAACCGCGCACCTTGTGGGCATGGGCGACGTGGACCGTGGAGCAGAGATAGCTGTTGAAGGCCTGCACTGCGGCGAAGCGGAAGGCGTCGTCGAGCGGGGCGAGCTTCGCCGCAGGGAAGGCCTGGGCGATGAAAGCGAGGATGGCCGGCGTCTCCGTCAGCACGCCCTGGTCGGTGACCAGCGCGGGGACGCGGCCCTTCGGATTGATGGCGAGATAGTCCAGGCTGTTCTGCTGGTTGCTCTTGAAGTCCAGCCGCTCCGCCTTGTAGTCGGCACCGGCCTCCTCCAGCGCGATGTGCGAGGCGAGCGCGCAGGTGCCGGGGGCATAATAGAGCTTGTACATGGATGACCTCGATGTGCGGAGACCGCCAAATTAGCGGGGCGCCGCCCGACCGTCCATCCCCGAACCGGCACCGCCGGCTTGCGTTTCGCAGTTGCCCTCTCTCCCATCCCTGTGCCAAGACCGCGACAAAGTTTCGGGGGGATCCTATGACGGTACTTATCGCGGGCGGCGGCATCGGCGGCCTGACCCTGGCCCTGAGCCTCAACCAGATCGGCGTCCCGGCAAAGGTGTTCGAAAGCGTCGCCGAGCTGAAGCCGCTCGGTGTCGGCATCAACGTGCTGCCGCATGCGGTGCGCGAGCTGATCGAGCTCGGTCTGCTCGACAGGCTCGACGAAGCCGGCGTGCGCACCAAGGAGCTCGCTTATTTCTCCAAGCACGGCAAGCCGATCTGGAGCGAGCCGCGCGGCCTGGAGGCCGGCTACAAATGGCCGCAATTCTCGATCCATCGCGGCATGCTGCAGCAGATCCTGCTGGATGCGGCGGTTGCACGGCTCGGCGCCGAGAACATCCTTACCAGCCACCATCTGACCGGCTGGGAGGAGACGGCCGACGGCATTCGCGCCACCTTCATCGACAAGGCCACGGGCCGCAGCGCCGGCACCTACGAGGGCGCGCTGCTGATCGCCTGCGACGGCATTCATTCCGCCGTGCGCGAAAAGCTCTACCCGCAAGAGGGCCCGCCGATCTGGAACGGCCGCATCCTCTGGCGCGGCATCACTGACGCCGGCGCATTCCTCTCCGGCCGCACCATGATCATGGCCGGGCACGAGATCCTGAAATTCGTCTGCTATCCGATCTCCAAACAGCCCGACGCCAACGGCAGGCATCGCATCAACTGGGTCGCCGAGCGGCACATGCCGCCGACCTATCAATGGCGGCGCGAGGACTATAACCGCACGGCGAAACTGGAAGAGTTTCTGCCCTGGTTCGAGAGCTGGCGCTTCGACTGGCTCGACGTGCCCGCCCTGATCCGAGATTGCCCGCAAGCCTACGAATACCCGCTGGTCGACCGCGATCCGCTGTCGCGCTGGACGTTCGGCCGCGTCACGCTGCTCGGCGATGCCGCGCATCCGATGTACCCGATCGGTTCCAACGGCGCCTCGCAGGCGATCCTCGATGCCCGGGTGCTGACGCGCGAAATTCTCGCGCATGGCGAGACCAACGCGGCGCTGGCTGCCTACGAGGCCGAGCGGCGGCCGGCGACGACCGATCTCGTGATGCTCAACCGCCGCAACGGGCCGGAGCAGGTGATGCAGCTGGTCGAGGAGCGCGCGCCCAACGGCTATGAAGTCGTCACCGACGTGCTGTCG